>Ga0209211_10000669_pt1 | contig 68496 bp, 67 predicted proteins | sample RifGroA2_FD_183992 | JGI IMG/M metagenome (GOLD analysis project Ga0209211, IMG submission 183992) | Groundwater microbial communities from Rifle, Colorado, USA - Groundwater A2 (SPAdes) (version 2) | ecosystem: Environmental > Aquatic > Deep subsurface > Groundwater | place: Rifle, Colorado... | reverse complement strand
GAGTGATGGAACACAAACTAGTTTCAGACAAAAACAAACAAAAACTAAAAGAGGAACACGACCAACTAGACATGACCAAACTCAAACAAAAAGTCGACGAAATTACTCGCCGACTGTATGATATTCAAAGACACTACGGAACTACTCTTCGGTAACCTTTTCTAATGAGCTATAGCGAGGAAAAAGGTTCGGTTTTAGACACTCATTTTTTACTTAAGCCTCATTTGTTTTGAAAATAGGTGCGAGCTTGGTACAATAGAGACACCAAACTTAGTCCAGGTGGTCGAAAAATTGGGAAACTCCCTCTGCCCAAGAACCGTCTGAGGGGGGAGTGTAAGTTTTCATGACTTCGGAGGGATTTTTGCTATGATTTCCTTTCAAGAATATTTTGGTAAACTGAGGGGCTATTCGCTTAAGAGCGTCTTCGTAGCTATCGAATCTGGTGACTTTGTCTCCGTATATCCCCCACCCCCAACAATTAAAGGAGTTTTCCGGAATACGCTTACAGAGGTTTGATTCTTGTTGGGCAATGGCTACCAACCAACGGTAGTCAAATTTGTATTGATCGGAAAGGGTAACGATCAGATCAGCTTGAGGCTCCAGGGGTGACTTAAATCTATGAAGATATTGTCTGACTATTTCTGAACGAGCGTCAGCTGTTTTGATGGAGGTTTTGATTTGCTGATCAAAATTGGGTAGAGCCGCAAAAATATAAGGTTCGTTGGGGTTTAAAACAGTATCATTTTGAACGGCATTTTCTGTCTCACCGGGGACTTTAATGCTGGAAGAGCCAGTGATATTTTCACCACCGTAAAGTAAGGATGAGTTGAGAGCAAAGGCCATGCGGGTGGTCACGAGAAATAGGATTGCGAGGTATAAAATTTTTTTCGCCATAAGCTAAATTAGCTTGGCAGAAACTAAAGCATAAGTCAAGAAAGGGGGTGGGTCAGGCGGGACTCGAACCCGCGACACCCTACTTAAGAGGCAGGTGCTCTAACCAACTGAGCTACTGACCCGAACTTGCCTATTTTACCTCATTTCAGGGTAAAATATCCCTATGCACCAATAGCTCAACTGGATAGAGCGCCGGTCTTCGGAACCGTAGGTTGGGGGTTCAAATCCCTCTTGGTGCACCATGAAGTTGATGATTTTTACTTACGCCCCGGCCGGGCTGGGACATCTTAGGGTGACCGAGGCCTTGGTGGAGACTCGTCCCGAAAAAACCGACTACGTTCTTTTGGGATCAGTTGATAGATTTATGACCTGGATTCATCGCTTTACCAGTATCAATCCGATTGGTAAGTTTATTTTTTTACGGTCACAGTATGGATTAGCCGAAGATATATTTACCGCTCTTTACCGAAAATTCCTAGTTCTGAGTTCTGGTGCGTTGTTTAAACAACTGAAAGATATTGTGGTGAGAAGTACCGGTAAAGATGAGGTTTGGATAATTGCCACTCATTTTGGTATGGCACATCAAATCGGGGCGGTAAAAGAGAGGCTGATGCGGGAAACCGGAAGGGTAGTGAGATTAATTGTTCAAGTGACGGACGACACATCACAACATATTTGGTGTGTCCGTGGAGCAGATCTTACTTTTGTTCCCAGTAAACATGTCAGAGATAAATTTGAAACTTACGCAAAGATGAAGGGAATCGACTTTGTAGGCAAAGTAATCCCCTATCCACTCTGTTCCGTGTTGACCAGGAAACTGCCAAAGAGACTTGGTAACCGACATAAGTCGCTCACTAAAGATTCGGGGACTATCAGGGTGGCGATCCCAATTTCCGGTGCGGCAGTGGGTTTGGGATACATCATTAAGTTAGTAAAAGCTCTAAACGGTCTTTCTAAGCGGTTTGAATTCTTGATCTTGGTGAAAAAATCTCCCTTTACTAAAATGTTTATTTCTTTGATGAGGAGGTTGGATAGAGTGAAGGTGCTAGTAGGTAAAAATGATACCGAGATGATTTCTCTTTATGAGTTCTTGTATAAAAATAACCTAATCCACCTTGAAGTTACCAAACCCAGCGAACAAGCGTTTAAAGCCATACTGGATCCTAAGCGGGTGGGAGGAAGTTTACTGCTTTTTACCTCGGCGGTGGGCAGACAGGAAGTTGAAAATATGGAGTTTTTGGAAAGACATCAATTGCTGTCGAGGACGGGATCGCTAACTCATCTGAGAGCCGTCAGATTACCGAATGAGCCGATGAAAGCCGCAGATTTTATTTTTTGGGGGGTGCAGTCGGGATTGTTTGCCATGATGACGGCCAAAAATTTCCGGTTTTCAAACAAATCCCTGAAATCAGGGGAAATTGGGGCTGACGGAGCCAGGCAGTTTTGGAAAAAAGCGGCGAGAAAGTTTGGGGTGTAGTGGGTTTTGATGGTAAGATATAGGTTATGACATATTCAAACAGAGGTAACGAGCGGTTCCGAAGCACTGAGAGACCCACGATGCATGACGCTATCTGCGCCAAGTGTGGAGCATCCTGCCAGGTTCCTTTCATGCCTAACGGTAGGAAAGAAGTTTTTTGCAGTAAATGTTTTGAGGAAATCAATGGAGGTTCAAGAGCTCCAAGAATGTTTGATAAGAGAGATGATAGACAGATGTTTAGCGCTACCTGTGATCAGTGTGGCAGTAGTTGTCAGGTTCCCTTTAGACCCACGAGTGGTAAGCCCGTTTTGTGCAGTAACTGCTTTGCCGGCAAGACCGAAGGCGGTAGGTCTAGTAGAGGTGATGGCTCTAACCTTGAGGTTATAAATTCCAAGCTCGATAAAATAATTAAACTTCTCACTCCTAAAGATGAAATGATAGCTAAAAACGTGATAACCGAAAAGATTCTGGAGGAGATTGTTAAGAAGCCCAAGAAAACTACCAAAAAGAAAGAATAGGTGCTATTCTTCTCTCAACGTTCTTTTAAATGTTGAGAGGAGGTTCCGTTGAAAAATCGTCTGATTGTATTTCTGATCTCATTTATTTTGGTATTTTTTGTTTTAGGAGCAATTGAGATCTACTCGATCCCATTGCCAATGCCTCCTAATGCTGTTATGTTGGGTGTAATTGGTGACTTTGGCAGACCAAATCTTTCCGCCGCGTCGGTAGCCAGATTGGTAAATTCTTGGGAAGTTGAGGCGGTTATAACTGTTGGAGACAACAATTATCCGGTGGGTGGAGCAGATACTTATTGGAGAAACGTCATACTTCCTTATGGTAAATGGATACGTCAAGAAAAATATTTTCCCGCTTTAGGTAATCATGATTGGGGATATCCATGGGATGCCGGCTGGGAAGCCGATGAAATTCCTCAGTTTGATTTTATTACCTATCTTGAAGATTATCCCCCGGCTCAAGGTAGGTACTACGATGTTGTTTTTGGAGACAATTTGATTCACGCTTTTATTTTGGATAGCGATGCCCGCGAGCCGGACGGACGGTCGACCGACTCCATACAAGGGAGGTGGTTCAAGAAACAGATTGAGGGTTCGACGGCCGAGTACAACATCGTTTTTATGCACGAACCGCCATATAGCTCATGCATATTTGGAAGCAACCAAACTTTGGCTTGGCCATTTAAAGAGTGGGGTGCCGATGTTGTCATCGCCGGTCATTGTCATAACTACGAAAGGCTAGAGATTAATGGATTTCCATACATAATTAATGGATTAGGTGGAGCAAATGATATAAGTAGTTTTGATCAAGTTCGCCCGGACAGTTTGGTGCGTTACCTGGATAGCCATGGGGCGATCTTGATTGAGGCCAATAGTGACAGAATGGAAATCTACTTCATTACGATTTTTGGGCAAGTGATCGACAATCTGACCATTTTCGGAATCTCGCCGTAAAACAAAAGACCCCGCAAATCGCGAGGTCTTTTTTCTTGGCTTAAATTTCCGGCGAATTAGACGGCTTTAGCCTCTAACTGGACGTTTTTAGCACTGGGGCCTTTATCACCGACTTCGACATCAAAGGTCACAGCGGCACCAACTTGAAGTTCTTCAAAAGTAACGTCTTTTAGATCATTTGAGTGAAAAAATAGATCTTTGGTCTCCCCATCTCGAGAAATGAATCCAAAACCCCGATCTGTTTTTGTTTTGATAGTTCCTGTCATAATATTTTTTTTGATAGAAATTTTTGAATAATGGCTACTCTATCGACATAGCCTGTTGATTTTACCATTATTTAGGCGGTTAATGTGGAAATTGGGGTTCTGATAAGTTCTTGGAATCGGTTTGTGTACATATTGCGCTTTGATAGCGTTATTTGTTCCCGTTGTCAGTAATTAATATAGTTTTCCGCCAATCACGGCCTGGTCTTTGTCTGGAACAATTAGAATACAGTCGTGGTTTTCATCCGGTACTCCCAAAGTGAGTGACTCGGAGATAAAAGGCCCAATTTGTCTAGGTGGTAAATTCACGACTCCCAGAACCAATTTGCCAAGTAACCCTTCTTTGATGTAATGTTTGACTAGTTGAGCACTGGAGTGTTTTATCCCAATCTCTTCACCAAAATCTATAGTGAGCTTGTATGAGGGCTTCCTTGCCTCCGGAAAGTCTAAGACTTCTATTATTTTTCCTATTCTGATGTCAACTTGATTAAAATCGTCTATGGTTGCCATTAGGGGACTTTTTGTGATGCTTTATTGGCTAATATTAAAGATTTTAGTACCTCGTCCATGTCGACGGATAGTTTCAAATGGCGCGGGCTTATACTATCGTTTTCGATATCGTTACTTAAGTAGGGCAATACGTAAACGTTTCCGCTACCTGGATGTGTTCCAAAGGTTATCTTTATCCCCTCTTGTTCCATTCTGGTTATTATTTTGTCTATTGGTGTTGAGAATCCAGGATATTGGGAATCTGTAAACCTCAGTCTTACAAGTGATTCTTCATCTATTCCCGAGAAAGGGATTGGTTCTAGATAGAGAGATAATTTTTCGGCCAGTGTAATATATTGTTCAATCTTTAGTCTTGTTTGTTTTTCTGCCTTTCGTGATGTTTCGTCTGGCTCGGTCATATATTTAGCTTACCATGATTGAATAATGATACTTTTCTGTGGTTATTTCTAAATTGACTCGAAGTCTTCGGTCTCGTTGACACAAATCTCCCGACAAGCGAGAGATTTTATTTGGGGTGGAGACCGTTCCATTTCGGTCTCGTTTTTCTTAAATATATCACGTCTGCATCCAACAAAACATCTGTTTTGACTAGTCAAATGTATGATTAAGGTATGAAAAAACCCCAAGTGTCCGTCTTGCGGCTGGTTAATCACTCAGAAAAGAGGCTCGCGTCGAGGTAAGGTTAAATATTCTTGTTCATCGTGTAGCCATTGGTTTCAAATCAACAGAAGTAGATCGTCGGTTGACGACGGCAAGTTAGCGCTACTTCATCTCGATGGAGTACCCTTTCGCTCTCTGGCTGATCAATCTGGCCTGGGAGTGGGGACTGTCTTCCGGAGAGTAAACGAGGTTCTTTCTAAGCTTCCTCATTGTGCCGATATTACTCGTAACTTCGCTTCTAAATATACCGGTATTCTTTTGGTTGACGGAAAATATGTCAAGGTCAAAGGCTACGACCGGAAACTACCGGTCGTCTACGGTGTTGACTACCAGAGCCACGATATTCCCTCTTACAGACTTGGAGTCAACGAGGGGTATTTGACTCTCCTTAAGTTCTTCTCTTCGCTTAAGCTGGCTAACTACCCACTCCAGGCCATGGTCTGCGACGACAATCAAGTCATCAGAGACGCCTGTCTGAATATCTTTCCGAGAGCGGTGGTTCAGCTCTGCCAGAACCACTACAAACAAAACGTCAGAAACTGTTTTGATCTAAAGACTGATTTTCTCCATCTTGAGTTCGTCCACCTGATTGAAGACCTACTCTCCCGCAAGAGATCGTTGGAAGATCACAACCAGAGGGCGAGGTATTTGTTTGACAAGTGGAAATATGACCCAATCTGTCTGGCTATCTTAACTGACTTAGCGAAGTCCTCTGACTTACTCCTTGGTTGGAGAAACTTTAAAGGATTACCAATCACCACCAATCTCATCGAGTGTTTTAACTCTCACTTACAAGGAAGACTCAAAACCATTAAGGGTTTTGAGTCAATGTCTCACGCCGATACTTGGCTTAATGGCTACTTCCTGCGAAGAAGAACTAAGAAACTGACTGATTGTGAGGGTAAATTCAAACCTCTGAACGGTAAAATACCCCTTCAGATCTCTAAAAAACCAGGTATTGATATACCAATCTTTTTTTAGACGAAACGTGACCGTTTTGGAACGGTATCTATTGGGTGGCTGAGGAGATTTGAACTCCCGATCTCCTCCTCCACAGGGAGGCGCTTTGAACCAACTAAGCTACAGCCACCACGTAAAGCTTCGTCACGCGGTAAACCACATTCTTCCACATATGACGAGCCATAGGTATTTTACCTCAAAAACAAGCTTGAATGGTAAAATGATGATATCGGGGTGTAGCTCAGATGGCTAGAGCGCTGCGTTTGGGACGCAGAGGCCGGAGGTTCGAGTCCTCTCACCCCGACATTAGTAGCATTGAATATATGAACAGACCAGAAGTAGATATTGATCAATCAGTCGTTGAGAGTAAAAGACACAAGGAGATAAACACGCCAGAGAAGCTGGCGCTGGCTCTAGGGTATGTAAAATTGCCAAAGGAAAAGGGCGATGTCCTTTGGGAATATAGAAAGTTGGTTAAGAGTGGGATTACGCAGACTTTCAAGGTTCAAAATAGCAAGTATTCCGACGAACGTGGTGTCAGAATTACCTTGGGAGCTATACCAGGATCTAGATCCGAAGGACAACGTTTTAGAGAGGTAATGCTTTGTCAGGACAAACTTTTTGATGAAGACATGAAAGCTGTCGGGCTGGTCACTCGTACTAGCGCAGGAATGTTTTATCGACCGGAGCTAGCTCTCGAAGTTTACAATAAGCTCTTCAAATACATTAAAGAGCTAGAAGAAAATGGGTTTTTTGAGAACTTAGTAAAGCCCAAGTAGATTTGAGATGATGTTTGATCCTAAGGAAAAGGTTGTTATGATAAAATTTCTCTGCTAGCGGGTGTCGTATACCGGTAATACCTCAGCTTTCCAAGCTGATGAAAGGGGTCCGACTCCCCTCACCCGCTCACTTGGAGTATAGAATTCTCCACACTGTTTCTCATATAAAAAGCACCCATTTCTAGGTGCTTAGGTAGAGAGTTATTTTCAGTAACATCTTAAGAGTCTGGGTTTATGGCGACTCAGGACCGCGTTATCATTCCTGGAGCATGCCTCTTAAATTGCAGTGGCTGGTTGGGGGTAATGTCGTATAGAAGAATCATGTTGTATCCTGACAAGGTCTGAAAATTGTGAATTTCAATTACAGCTTCATTTATTTTTAATTCATTACTGTGAAGTTTAAATTTTTGCTGACCTTCTGTTTGGTCGAGATTCTCTGGACCTACTTCAAATTCTCCGATTCCAAAACCACTACTCGCAAATGTTGGTGTAAATAAACTTAGGAGTGAGTCAATGTCTCCGTCAGCATCTAACGTTTCGGGTACAAAAAGTGGAAACCTGACTTTTAAGTCATGAAGAATCTCTCGAAAAACAGATTCGTTTTCTCTTACTAATTTTGAAATGTTCAAGTGGACCTCCAAGATGAATGTTACTTATTATAATTGCCAAGCTTGCATAAGTCAAATTATGGGTCTAAGTTGAGCCTGTATTTAATGATTCGAGAGCCTCAATTTGCACCACAATTTGTCTCAATTCCGTCCGAGCCATATCCCATCTCCAGCTCAATTTTCTGGCCGATTTTCTTTCTTGATGGTTTTCCAGTGATACAGATATACAGGCACGCCGACGAGAATCATGGAAAGAGAGGTAGAAAGCTGGCGTTTGCGCTGGTTGGCTTGTTCTAGTTGATTGCGTTGTTTTTGTTCTTCGACGGAGAGGTCGGTGGATATACCATCAGGGGACTTTATCGGCTCAGCATAGTAGGTATACTCGGAGACTTTAAAAACGTAGGTTTTGAGCCCCAGATCGAGTATTTGGATACTACCAATAATGGTAATTAGGAGCCCGACGAAGGAGAATAGATACAAATACGAGAGGCGAAGATTGAATTTCATATCATAATCATATCAAGTTTTCTGGATTCTGGATCAAGTCCGGAATGACAGTGATGTATTTTGGGTTAAAATAGATATGTTTGGGCCGGGGTGGTGAAATGGTAGCCACGCGGGACTTAAAATCCCGTTCCCTCTAAAGGAGTGCGGGTCCGATTCCCGCCCCCGGCACTCATGACTCGGTAGCTCAGCTGGATAGAGCACCTGCCTTCTAAGCAGGGGGTCGGCGGTCCGAGTCCGCCCCGAGTCACAATTAAAAACCCCGCATTGGCGGGGTTTCGGGGTATTATTGAGATTTTTTGATGGCCTCCAGATATAGTTTGTTAAATATTGGAGTTCCGAGTTCCGGTAGACCCAATTTGGTACGGGAGGATAATAAGATGGCCACATTATCACCGTACTTTCTTTTGAAGGCCGTCTTGAGAGCTTGTTTGACTACATGGGTGACATTTTCGACCGACTCTGAAATTTCTTCGGCAATTTCTTTGATAATTCTGAGACACCTTTGGGTTTGGAGTAAGGAGATGTCACTGTTATAGTTCAGACCGCTTTGATAAAGATGACTGACGATGTAATCTGTTTTCATGTAGTCCATTTTGAGCTGATCTTTGGCCATGTTGGTATCGGTGATTCCCAAACCATCGCCTGGAGCCGCTTCAAGAATCAGTTTGGAAATACCTAAATACTCTCCCAAATCTCGAACTTCGTCTTTGGTAAGATGTTGGATTATTTTTACATCTCCCTCATCTCCATGACGAGTCCAGAAACCCATGAGAAGTTCCGAGAAATCATCTGTGTCGAGAACGATGCCGCCAAAAAGCTGAGAACGATCATATAAATGGAGCATACGAAGACGACATTTGAGATTACCGTTGGCTACGCGAATTTTCCATTGGTCGGCGTGTGAATTAAGACGAATGGGAGATTGACGATACCACTCGGTATAATCGTATTCGCTAAGATCAAAGCCAAATTCGTGAGACAGGACTCGAGCTTTCTTTAGATCGTCCGAGTGGCTTTCTACTCCGATAAAATCGTAGATGTGGGCGCATTGATAACCCTCTTTCTGAAGTTTGTTGATGGTTTTGAGACCAAGTATGGCCATGACGGCTGAGTCGAGTCCGCCGGAAATTCCCAAAACAATAGTTTTGAGTCCGGCTGTCTTGATATATTTGGCCAAATCGGTAACGGCCATATCCTCGATTTTGCGAGCCTGCCTATAGTTTAAGATTTTCAAAGTGACCTCCTGTAAAAGTACAAAGTGTCGCTAATACACTAGTAGTGTATCACCCCTGAGTGGAAAATGTTAGTAGGTGTTTTTGATTTCGTCACGGTGACGACGACGTTCAACTTGAGTGAGGTATTTTTTGCGTAGTCGCAGGTTCTTGGGAGTGATTTCCAAAAGCTCGTCGCTTTCCAAGAAGTCCAGACACTGTTCTAAGGAGAATTTGATGGCGGGAACGAGCTGGATAACGCCGTCTGAGGACTTAGAGCGCATGTTGGTAAGTTGCTTGCCTTTGCAGGCGTTGATCTCGATATCTTCAGCTTTGGCGTTGGCACCGACGATTTGACCTTCATAAATAGCGTCGGCCGGCTCCACGAAGGTGCTACCACGCTCCTGAGCGGCTTGAAGGCCATACGAGAGGGCTTCGCCGGAGTTGGTGGCTATCAGAACACCTCGGCGCATTTTGGGCAGATTCTCCCCTACCGGCTCAAAGTCCAAAAATTGACTGTTAAAGATGACGGTGCCTTTGGTGGCGGTCAGTAGAAGAGAGCGGAGTCCAAGGATGGCTCGAGTAGGCATTTTATACACAAACTCGACTTCCTTATCACTGACAGGGTCCATGTGAGACAGGACTCCCAGTCGTTTGCCGACTTCTTGAGTAATAGTGCCTAAATATTCCTGAGGAGCCACGATATTGACATCTTCGTAGGGTTCACACTTTTGACCATCAATGATTTTGTAAATTACTTCGGGCTTACCCACCTCAACCTCATATCCCTCACGACGCAAAGTTTCCAACAGTACCGCCAGGTGAAGTTCACCCTTTCCTGAGACTTTATATTTGCCACTCTCCAATTTTTCAAGTTTTAGAGATAGATTGATCTCTAGCTCTTTGGCTAAGCGCTCTTCTATTTGACGAGCGGTGGTAAACTCCCCTTCCCTGCCGGATAAGGGTGAGGTGTTTGGTCCGACGGTGATGTGAAGAGTGGGTTCGGTGATGATGGCTGAGGCTAAAGGTTCGGTATCTCCTAAGGTTGATATGGTTTGACCTATTTTACAGTTGGTGATTCCGGTAAGAGAAACGATGTCACCGGCGTAGGCCTCTTCAACGGCTAAGCGGCCCAGTCCTTCGGAGGTAAAAACTTTGTTAATTTGGTGTGACTTGGGAGTTTCTCCAAGAAGAAGTACCTTTTGGCCTGGTTTTATGGATCCGCGAAAAATTTTACCGACGATAATGCGACCCAGGTGAGAGTCATGATTTAAAGAAGAAATGAGCATTTTAAAGCTACCTTTTTGGTCGTTAGTGGGATTGGGAATAAATTCCAAAATTTTATCCAGTAAAGGAATGACATTTCCCGGTGCTTCAAAATTTTCCGGTAAAGTATCAAAAACTTTACCTGATTTACTCACAGCGTAAAGAATGGGATAGTCGATATGATGATCTTCGGTGGCTAGTTCAAGGAAAAGGTTGGAAATTCTGCTTTCGGTTTTGGAAATATCGGCATTTGGCTTGTCAATCTTGTTGATGACCACAATGACTTTGAGATCAAGTTCGAAGGCTTTTTTGAGCACAAAACGAGTCTGAGGCATGGGACCTTCTTGGGCGTCGACGATAAGGAGAGCTCCATCGGCCATACCCAGAGTTCTTTCGACCTCGCCAGAGAAGTCGGAGTGGCCAGGAGTATCGATGATATTGATCTTGGTGCCTTTGTAATTAACTGAGATATTCTTGGCCAAAATAGTGATTCCCCGCTCTCTTTCCAGTACATTGCTGTCGAGAAGGGTGGTTTGACTCATTTCGTCTTGATTGTCACGGAAAATATGTGACTGTTTGATGAAAGCGTCGATGAGAGTGGTTTTGCCATGATCGACGTGAGCAATGACGGCAATGTTTCTGATGTTTAGCATACTGAGTAATTATACCCTATAATCGCACTAAAAGCTACTTTGAGAATCGGCCTGAGAGCTTCACCAGGTGGGCATTGAAGACGATTTGGCGGACTTCACCATCCTCACTTTCGATCTGATCGGTGTCGGCAATTTTTTGATATTGTTGGAGATAGTTACTGAGAGCATTTTTAAGTTCCTTGATTTCCTGGCGCATGTCTTTTATTTTTTGATTTAAGGAGGCGTTGGACGGAGATTTGAGAATATTTTGTTTAGCTTCGGCTTTTTTCTTGTTTATCTCCTTGCTCTCATCGGCCGCTTTTTTATAGCCGGCGTCGTTGTTCAAAATGTCATTAAACATCTCGGCTTGCTTGGCCAGCTCGATCTTGACCGTGTCGATGTGAGAGATGTGTGTTTTGATCAGATTCTCGATGGCAAAAAGGCTGGTAACGGCTTCATTGGTGTTGTCCATAGCAGGGTTTATTCTATATCGTTTTCAGCATAATGGTCAATGACATGATGGATATCTTTTTTGGAAAATTGACTATTTATGATCTTGGCCTCTATAGCCGTCCCATCTTTACTATGTAATTTTAAATCCGAGATGTCTCTATTTTCTCCTTGCGGCAAAATAATCACGTATTCCAGGCTTGGAGAAAGGGTTATTGTTTCATTAATATCTAACTCAGCGATTTTCTTAAGAATTTTATTTAGAAACACTTGTCTCTTCTCCTCTTTTTTGTTTGAAATTTTATCTTTTGAAGACAAGTGTGAAACGCTTTTGTTCTCAATAATGGAATTTATTAAGCTAACAACTCTTTCGATAGTTTCGACCGATTTTTTTGGTTGTTCTTTTCCGATACCGACTTCAAGTGCCTTACCTGACGTCTTCATTTCCACAATTTGATCAACAATAAGTTCCCCATTTTTGTCAAAGATAACGCTAACAAAGTCAGGGGTACTAATCGGTGTAAGTTCACCCAATGCTAGCTGAGATTGTTGATATAAATCTTCAACCAACCTTCTCATGCCTTTTTGCGATAGGGTCTCGGGAGTATTGGCTAATTGTTCTTGAACTGCTAAAGTCTCGAAAACGGTGCCAAAAACAAGTATTTTTCGATAGTCTCCATAAATTTTTGGCGAGATTGAATCTAGTTTTTGGGTAATTTCTGAATACGAGTTACCGAGAACATCATTTTTATATTTCTCTGTAAACAGTGACTTGGTTGACTCTGGTGAAAAGTCAGGCATGGGTAACTATATACATTTTGGTATGGGTAAAGCAAGTGAGGAGTATAAAATGTATTTTATGCTAAGAAAATTGATGCTTTATGGCCTATTGACTACCCTGGGCTACGCTACAGTTTTGGGATTTTTGGGAAGTCTGCCTTATACAGGCTGGGAGATACTGTTATCTTCAGCTGTCTTGTGTCTTACCTGTGTGACGACGAATATAATTCTTTCGTTTTTGCTTAAAATAAAGACAAACATTGAATCGACTTTGATTACAGCTTTTATTTTAACTTTAGTGCTTTCCCCCGTCGATCTATCAGTCGTCGCGCTGGCAGGCTTGATAGCTATTTCATCAAAATATGTCTTTGTAATCAAGAAGAAACATATTTTAAATCCAGCGGCCATCTCTCTTTTAATTTTGAGTTTATTGAAATTTGGGTCGGTTGTTTGGTGGGTGGGAAGTGGACTGATGCTACCGGCGGTAATGGTGATTGGAATACTTGTCCTTCGAAAATTAAGGCGGCTTAATTTGTTTTTAACTTTTTTTATGGGGGCGGTAACGACCGTGTCTGTGTTAGGAATGATTAAGGGAGTAGATGTGGTGGAACTGTATTCTCAAATATTTATTTCTTGGCCGATCTTCTTTTTTGGAACAATTATGCTCACAGAACCGCTGACAACCCCGCCGAGGAGGTCGGCACAAATATTTTATGGTTTATTAGTGGGAGTGCTCTTTGGTTCCAGTTTCCAGATCGGGCCTTTGTTTTCAACACCTGAGTTGGCGCTGGTAGCGGGGAATGTTTACTCCGGTGTTATAAAATATAGGGGTTATTGCCGACCAGCGCCTTTGGTCATCGCCCTTGGCGAGATCCCGTAGAGGCGGTGACGCGGCCTCGCCATCCCGAGCGTAGTCGGGGTCGTTGATCCCAGAAGTGGGAGATCTCCCTCCACCAACGTCATCCTGAGCGAAGTCGAAGGATCTCATACTCGTGGAATGGGATTTCTCCACTCCCGCCTGCAAAAGCTGCGCTTTAGCGCCTGCGGGCAGGTTGGTCGAAATGACGTGTAGAAAATGTTATTCGGCGCTCTCGTCCTATAACCTTGACATTTGGCTTCGGCCGTGTTATTATTCACCTGACTGTTCTCTAAAATTGTCAAATCAAAGATTCATGGAGGATCAACTTGAAACAACGCATATCAAGTCTTTTGTTGGTGATTATTGCTCTGTTTTCCTGTTCTCAGGCACCGAGTTACAGGTTCCTGTCGGTGTCCTATGACGCTACCGGCGATTTCACCGACCAAACTATTGTTCAGCACGACTCCAGCCAAACAGTTAAACTAGTAGTAAATGGCTGGAATCCCTCACTTTTTCCTGATAGGAGGCTGGCTTATGTGGCTTCCGAAGACGAGGAAAACAACCAGGGAAATGGCGACATCTGGGTACTAGATCTCAAATCTGGTAAAAAGACCAACCTTACAAATACCCATATGGTCAACGAGTTCAATCCAACCGTTTCCCCTGACGGCAAATATATTGCCTACTTCACTGGAACCAATAAGGGTGGCTTCTGCATCATGAATTCAGACGGTTCTGACAACTGGTGCCTGGACACTATGAATTGGGTTTATACCATAAATTGCTCAGAGTATGACTTGCCCCCCACCGGTTCTTGCAGTGATCGGTTCAATGTCATGTCTTTTGTCTGGAGCCCGGTAGTCAAAAACGGAATATACGATATCGTTTTTAATTCAAACTGGGAAGGCGAAGGAAACAAGCTATACCACATGGTACTGGACGAGGGCTCACTGTTATATATGAATCTGATCGCCGACAAGGCCGTTTCCCAAGCAATTAGCCCCAGCGGTACCCTGATTTTCGCCAGCTACTTGAATGACACCATTGTTCAAATTAACTTCGATGGATCCGGTCGGAAAGTTCTCATCAACCAGGAGGCTCGTGATATTGTCTGGTCCCAGGATGGTAGTAGGTTCGCTTATACCGGTTATACACCTGAGGGAGTTGGTTCTGTTTATATGGCGAACTCCGACGGCTCCGATCCGAAAATAGTCGCCGAAGGGAGCTCCCCTGCGTGGTCTTTGGACGGGACCTTCATTCTCTTTGAGAAACAATTCCGGACTGATGCTCAAATCTTTGGGCACACCAATTTGTATAAGTACGACCTGTCGAGCGGACAGGAAACCCCAGTTCTTGAAAATAAGGATTCATTTTTCAACTATGACATTTTGTTCCTTAACTAAGCTTACGACCGCCTGTGATTACATGGGCGGTTTTTAGTGGATGTCCCGCCTATTGAAACTTTGCTCTGTACAGTCAGTTGTTTGTGTCAAAATCCCCAACTAAAGCCAAGTACGTTGTAAAATATAGGCAGTATTGCCGAGTCGTCTAGTGGTAGGACGCCTCCCTTTGAAGGAGGATATCCTAGGTTCGAATCCTAGCTCGGCAACAGAAAGGGATTCCCCGCCCGTTTTCGGGGTAGTCGCCCGCGCGCCCGCCCACCAGAGCTCAAAAGGTGGAAATTTGGCTATTTTCTATTTGAGAAGCGTTTCTTCCAAGCTCTTATTTGACTCTACAGTAAATGACGGATCGTAAAGAAAAGTTTGCCATCCGAATTCGTTTGCGGCCTCAATGTGTTTTTTGCCATTTTCTATAAAAAGTATTTCTTCCCCCTTGAACCCTGATCTGTCTTCAGCCAACTTAAACATTTCGATTTGAGGTTTCCTGACTTTCTCGATACTGGAATCTATAATCACATCCCACTTTGTATCTGGCATAAGATCAGCCTTATAAATCTGATTCAACATGTTTGGGTACATATTGGTCAAAAGTCCAACTTTATATCTCTCTTTGATTCTTTTGATAATTGGCCAGATTGATTCGTTTCTTTCAAAGCGATTAACAAAATCCAAAAGAAATGAATAGTTTTCTGGCAAACTCAAATATAGTTTTGTGTTTAATAATGGAATTAAAGTTTCCACATCTCTGCCAATACAAACCTCTGGTTCATAAATATCAAATATCTCATCGAATACTACCTCTTGATTGGGCTTTATCCCCATACCATTTTTCAACTCATTCCATTTGTTTGTGCCACTAAAGTCCTTAACAACTACTCCACCAACATCAAAATAAACGAATTTAATCATATTATTTTTTTCAACATAATTGTAATTATACAAGTTCAAAATATATTTCTTGTGCCTGCAAAGCAGGCACATTGGTCGCTAGGCCAATGCTGTCTCAATCACTAAATATCAGATAGTAAAATACACTCCTAACTATCTGATATTTTATGGCGAGGAAATGCAATCTATATAGATTGCTTCGTCATTTCATTCCTCGCAATGACGATGTTCTGAGCCATATGTTGAGAACAGCTTCGTCCGCCTCAGGCGGACGAACATATAGATGCGACAGCGAATGCTGGCGCTTGCTCGTAAGAGCAATCATCCCGACCGAATCCGAATGGAGTGAGATTGCCACGGTTTGGGGTACCGAACCTCGCAATGACGATGAGGGCGGGATACCGCTTCTCGCGCGCAAGTGGTTCCGCCTCCGCCAAAGGCGGACCGGCAGGGCAGGCGGTGGCGAACCGCGAGACACGAAGTGTTGAGCGGTGAGCCAATAAGTTAGTAATGGTCCCGAAAATAAGTTCGAATTTCGTTATAACAGACAACAGAATCATATTTTTTTATGAATCTTTGACTTTCAGCAAGGCCAAGTTCAACTTGGAACTAAATTCAGGAACCGTAATTCTCTTGGTATTTTTGAGGAGACCGGCATGTTGTTTAAGAATATCCTCGATTCCCGGGCGGAGATTATCTGTTAGGAGACGATTTAGGTTGCGATATTTGAGAGTATTTAGCTTGAAACTGGAGAATTGAAAATCGTGGTCAAAGATAAGATGATAAACAGTGACCTTAATGTCGGCAATACTGATATACATGACCGGTTGAGGATGATCGGGAACAATTTTCCAAGGGAAATGTCCTTCAATGGTTTGATCGGTGAAGACTTCTTGCTGTAGCACACGGACGATGGCATCTCTGGGGTTTTCTCCGGTTCTAGAGTGTCCCATGGGTAGTGCGAGATCTCCCCTCTTACCCAATTGGGAATTGGGCGTATTTTGTTCTCTACCAGTCAAGAAACTTTGGGAGTCCTGACTTGAAGTAATCAATAATGCAGTCCCCTGACGCCTAGTAAGGCCAAGCCTAGTGTAGTGAAGAATGCGGTGTAAGGTATTGACGGAAACTTGGATCCTACGAGGTGCGAAACGGTGATAGACTTTTTCAAGAGGAATTTTGTAACTGCTGAGTTTGGTTAAGATGTCTAATGACTCTGAAAATCGACTATTTGGTCCAGCAGATTTGATGATGCTAAATTTGGTGAGTAAGCGGGCGTAACCGGCGAAGGAAATGGGAAGATCTAAATGGTGGGCGGTAAAAACTTTGTTGATGGAGCCAAGCCTGAAATATTCCTTAAGGAGAAATTTTTCGAACTCGGTCGGAGATGTGCTCATGGATGGTTAATTATATCAAGTGGACCCTGAGGGATTCGAACCTTCGACCTCCTCGATGTAAACGAGGCGCTCTAACCAACTGAGCTAAGAGTCCATTTCTATTTGTGCGCGGGAGAGGACTTGAACCTCCACGCCCTTACGGGCACTAGCACCTCAAGCTAGCCTGGCTACCATTACAGCACCCGCGCATAATAATGAACTGATTTAGAATCAAAGTGAGCGGGAAAAGGGATTCGAACCCTCGACCTTCTCCTTGGCAAGGAGACGCTCTAGCCAACTGAGCTATTCCCGCATACGTAATATTTTAACAAGAACGGTGCCGAGGAAGTGAATTGCACACTTATCTGAAGTTTTTCAGACTCCCGCCGTGACTACCTTGGCTACCTCGGCATGCCTGTTAATTATACCAAGAATAATGAGATAATATGTGTGGTTGGGCGGGTGGCGAAATGGTAGACGCACAGTGTTCAGAACGCTGCGAGGCAACTCATGAGGGTTCGAGTCCCTCCCCGCCCACTAATTACCGCTATTGATGATTTGAAAAAGAGATTCTCTTCTGGCCAGATCGAAGGTTGAGGGATGATAAAGCACTAAAGCGGGAAGTTCTTCGGAGAAGGTTTTTTGGAAATCAAAGTAAATTCGCTTTCTTTCTTTTTGATCTAATATTATACGGCCGTCTTCTAAAAGTTTATCGATTTTTTCGTCCGACCCCCGACCGATGTTGGTTGCCTGGGTTGAGTGCCAGTCGCGATATTGATCCGGGTCGGAAGGGATATTGTAGGGAGTCAAGAATAGTTGAAATTGTTCAGGGGTAGACGAAACAACCTTGGTACTGATGGAAATTTTATCTGAGTTTAGCTGTGTTCGAATATTTTCGGCAACCGAGAGAAGTTCTGGGGTGGTAGCGAGTTCCAAGATCACCGCAGTTTTAATTAGTTCCTTGGTTCTCGGAAGATTATAAGGGTAGGTTTTTACCAGAGGATTGAAGCCCCAAGAAACCGGACTAATAGTGGTTAAAGCCTCTGTCTGACCAAGGGTTTTATCCTTTAGGCTGTAGGCGATACCTTGCCTAACATTTTTATCCTTCAGATTGGGATCTTGCTGATTAAAGATCAGAGTTACCACTCGGTTTAAATCAATTTGCTTTTGAATTTTTCCATATTTGACGACGTCCGATTCGTATTCGGAAGGGAGAGCGAGAGCCATGTCAACTTGACCCAGTTTGAAGGCGGTGATGGCTTGTTTGGGAGTCTGAAAAACGTTGAAGTTTAACACCTTGTTTGATGTATTGACAGTAATTTGGGAGATGACGCCGGAGCTTTTTTGCTTGAGACGGATATCGTAGTCGCCGATGATTTTTCCACTTGAGCTCAAAAGAGGAATATTTAACAGTGACAGAAAGGGTGAGAATTTGGTGGGAATTTTAAAACGAATGATGTTGGGGTCAACGGTTTCGACCACAATATTGGGAATAGAAATCTTAATATCGGTAGCATTTACCGCCTTGCTGTCGTTCCACTTTAGACCCGAACGGAGATAAAAAGTATAGGTTTTTCCGTCATCGCTAATATCCCATTTTTCGGCTAATCCTGGTTGAGGTTCGTGCTTGCTATCTAAGGTAACAAGTCCGGCTTTAAGAAAATTGATAATGTACGGAGGTAGCTGACCGGAGCCAAATTGGCCGACAATTCCAATCCGATAGATTGACCTTTTCTCGGGAATTTTTGATAGAAAAAAGGTACCCAAAAGAGCTATCGTGACGGTTACCACAAGACTAAGGATGATCTGTATGGAATATTTTTTAATGAATCCTCTAATAAACCAAATTCTTTCTCGAAAAGGATTAATCATTTCCAAACGGCGATATTTAGAAAAGAAAGAATTAAAAATAGAATTGAGCAGACGATAGTGGCCAGATAAATTATTTTTTCCGGACCTCTTTTGGTATGGAAACCCGATTGAGTGGCAGACGAAAACCCGGCACCAAGGGAGCTATCTTTTGATTGAAGAGTGACCAAAACGATCAGAATCAGCGAAACGATTATTTGAATGATGAGGGTGACTTGCATAGTGTCTAATTATATCCCCTATTCAGAGTCCTTACGAATAAGCCAGATAATAAAGTTGTGGATGAGATTGAGGATACAGGAGGCAATGAGATAGGAGAGAAATATTCCGACATAGAAAGCCGGAAAAACGAATCCCCCCGTACTTAGTCCGGGGAAACTGTATGCCGAGACGGTAATACCGCCGACGATAGATTGAAGTAAAAATAAAGTAATGAGACTGATTACCCATGAAAAGAGATTGAGAGTGATAAGGTTTATGGGTAGAAGAAGTAACTTGATGATGGGTTTGACGATCTTGTTTAGTAGTAGCCAGATGACGGCTGCCGAAAGAAGAGTTTTGGTGTCATGCAGTATGGAGAAACCGGGGTAGATAAGATCTGTCAGGTAAATAACGAGAAGATTGATGAGGATATGGCGAAAGAAAATTTTCATCGTTATTTAAGTATATTACGATATTAGGCTTTTTCGGCGTTGTTTTATGTGGAAGGAGTTGGCAAAACGATGGGCTTCGTCTCTTAGGTTTCGAAATAGATTTAGAACCGGATCTTCGATGGGCAAATTAAGGGTGACAATTTTGTACTCAGAGTCGTAAAAATAGATGGTTTCTTTCTTTTTGGCTAAGGCGATTACGGGAATGTGTGGTGGAATTGCCGGTGTGGCAATGGATAGCTGGGGTATACCACCATCGAGGACGATTAAATCTGGAGTACCCCACTCTTTATGATTAAACCGTCTTTCGATTATTTGCCTCATGGCAAAGGGGTCGGAACGATCAGGCAAGCGAATATTAAAATGTCGATAGTCTTGAGTTGATGGAGCTCCTTTAATAAAGACAGCTAATGAGCCGACATAGTTTTCTCCCTGGAGATGGGCCAGATCGTAACACTCGATTCGAATCGGAGGTTTTTTAAGTAGTGGGTGTTTAAGTTTCTGGACGATTTTATACTGAAGAGCGTCGGTAGCGTCCGAAAGTTTGAGAAGCAGGCTGGAATCTTTGGTACTGAGAATGTAGTGAAGACCGTTTATTTGAGACTTAATTTCATTTGCCTGTTCGTAAGCCTGTTTTTTAATGGCGGTTTTTATTTCCTGGTTAAGAGATTTATCAAGAATAATGAATTGCCCGGAAAGGAATTTTTTTAGTCTACCTAAGTGAGCAGAGTATTTTGAGGAGGTTATTTCTCCTACACAAGCACCGGGGCAGTGCCCCAAGTGGTAGTTAAAGCACATTCGGTTTTGGGAGTTAAAGGGAGCTAGACAAAAACCAAAGATGTTTCTTAGCTGTTTGTATAAAGTTTTGGCTACTGCTCCGGAAGCGTAAGGTCCAAATACTTGACCTTTAAGGTTATCCAGGTTTAGATCTTGGATATCGGTGGCGTGAACAATGGAAATCTTGGTACTCGGCGTGTTGGTAAATATAAGGTAAAGATTTGAACGATCATCTTTGACGATGCTGTTATAACGCGGTTGATACTGTTTAATGTAATTGGCTTCGATAATAACGGCCTCGATATCGTTTTTTACCGGCTTAAGGTAAAGTGTTTTGGTTTGGGGAAAGAATTGGAGAGCTTTAGAAGTACCCTCTCTAAATCCTTCGTAATGTTGTCTGATCCGGCTCTTTAGATTAATCGATTTACCGATATAGAGAGGTTTTTTGTTTTTGTCTTCGAAGATGTAGACTCCAGGCAATGATAAAAGCGAATGCCAAAAAGAGGCCAATTCCGGCGAGAACGTAAGCCTGAGTGGAGGCTGAGCCGACGATAACAGTGGCTGGATATGGTTTTCCATCTAGGTAGATTATAACTTTCAAGTCATCTTTACTGACAAAGGGCTGTTTTTGGGTTTTGATCCTAAATATCCCATCCGAAAACGGGGCTATGTCCATAAACTGTTCGCCGACCTCTATAAATTCGTTACCTGAGATCTTAGCGTTACCGTAGTAGGAAACTCCCGACTGGTTGACAATTTTAAATTCCAGATCGTTTCCTTCTTGTTTTACAAACTCTACGCTAAAGGTGGGTTTCGGAAAAAGAATTTCATCGATAGATTTGATAGCAATACTTTTGAGAGTTTTGTCTCCATTTTTGTATCCACCCGCGGGTACTGGGTACTCAGGATCCATTCCGTGAATGGCAAAAACAATATGGTTAAAGTCCAGTTTGTTAAAGTAATCAATACCCCTTGTCGTGTTAGCCCAGGTTGGGTCGATTTGGATCCAGCTGGCTTTTGTCTTGTCGAAGTATTCCGGCCAGGCGTGAAGTACGTCTTGAGTCAGAGATAATGGCTTTAGATCGGGGTTTTCGGAAATAGCGAAACCTTCCAGCTCTCTGGCATGAATACCCGCCTTTCGAGCTAAGGCAACGAAGACATCGGTAAAGTCGGTACAGATGGCACTAAGGTTATTGATTAGAGACTCGGCGGCTGGAGTTCGCGTTGGTTTTTGGCGGTTAATTTTGGTGTAGTCATACTTCAATTTATCGACGACAAAACCGTAAATTGATTTGGCGGTGGTTAAACTTTTGATTTCCGGAGTGGTAAAGACATTGTTGTCATAGTTCCAAATGGCATTTTTGGTTAGGTAGGAGTCGGATGGTTGGGTTAAAGATGGTTTGGGAGTGAAGTCCAGTTTGACGGTAAAGTCCAAGGTGATATCGAGATTTTCTTTGGGATTTAGAAAGTAAACTGCCAGAACATTACGGTCTTTATCGGTGTAGACACTGCTTGGTTTGGGACTTAGTTTTTGGTAAAAAACCGTTTGATACGAAGTGTCGGGAGGAAGTGCAATCTCCGTTTTGATCCTATCTCGATCCGGATTGGATAAACGATAGTTAATGGTACCCTGATAAAACTGGGTTTTACCAAAAATTGCGCTGATGGATTTGTGACTGATTTTACTGCCGCTAAAATAGTAAATATTATCGCTGACGATGTCTGGTTTTGGATCGATATAGGCCGGTGTTGAAAAACCTTTGGGTACGGTGAGAATCACGGTTTGGTTCGAGACGTTTTCGTCCGGTTCCAATCTGGGAATATCAATTTGCCAGGTATTACCGTGTTTTTGGGCAATATCTCTAGTGTCATACTCAATGGTAAAGGTGTGGTTTTTATCTTTGCCGACTACTTTATTGACAAAAGGAAAGGAGATGGAAGTTTGATTAAGACTTTTAATGACTTCTGGGGTGACATACATCCCTTCGTCTTTTACTTTAATGTTTTCAAGTTTAGTTTCGTTAACGCTGATGCCGAAGTCGGTGGCGTAGACTACCGAGAGATTGTTTTTTTGATTGATGACAAAATTAACGTGAGTTATTCCATCATCTTCAACCCGGTAGTTAATCTGATAAGTGGTGTTGAACTTGGCCAGAGCGTTTATCTGCTTCGGAAAAAATAGCAATATACCGGTAACAAGCATCAGAGAAAAGGCAGTTAGTTTTTTCGTCAATTTAATGGATGATCTTTTTTAATTCTTGGGCAGTCGGAGTATCGTACTTGGTGGTTACTTTTGTTGGAGAACCGGAGGCGATTAACTCTCCACCAGCGTCACCACCTTCAGGGCCGATGTCAATAATATAGTCGGCATTCTTGATGACGTCTAGATTGTGTTCGATGACGATAACGGTGTTGTTTTGATTGACGAGATCAACTAAGGTTTGAACAAGCTTGCTTAAGTCATCGAAGTGCAGTCCGGTGGTAGGTTCGTCGAGAATATAAATTGTGTGTCCACTACCCGTCTTGGCCAGTTCGGTGGCCAGCTTAACTCTTTGGGCTTCTCCACCGGAAAGAGTGGGCGCACTTTGTCCCATTTTAATATAGCCAAGGCCCACCTTTTTGATTGTCTCTATTTTTTTACTGATGGCGGGAATGTTCCTAAAAAATTCTCCGGCTTGATCCATGGTCATGTCCAGAATTTGAGCGATACTTTTATCTTTGTACTCGATTTCCAGCGTGGGATCGTTAAAGCGACTACCCTTACAGGTTTCACAAGTGATATAAATATCTCCTAGAAATTGCATTTCAATTTTGAGTTGACCATCGCCTTCGCAGGTTTCACAGCGTCCACCTTTGACATTAAAACTAAATCGTCCTGGTCCGTATCCTCGGTATCTGGCCTCTTGGGTATTGGCAAAAAGTTGACGGACATAGTCAAAAACTTTTGTGTAGGTTGCCGGATTGCTTCTGGGTGTTTTACCAATGGGACTTTGATCAATTAAAGAGACTCTTTTGACTATATCGGGTATGGTAATGGTGCCAAACTTAATGTCTTCTTTGCGGTGCGTGGGGTTAAGTTTTTGGGAAAGAGCTTCGTAGAGAGTGTCGACAACCAAGGAAGATTTGCCGGATCCGGAAACGCCGGTAACGGTAATGAATTTATTCAAAGGAAACTCGACATCGACGTCTTTGAGATTGTGATGGGTACAGCCGGTTAAGCGAATGGAAGCCGGACTCTCGGTTGGATTTTGGGGTTTGATAGCTGTAATAGATTTTTTACCCGAAAGATATTGACCGGTAAGACAGTCGGAGTTTTTCATTTCATCGATGCTCCCCTCAAAAGTAATTCTGCCTCCGAGATACCCCGCTTTGGGACCAAACTCCACCAAATGATCGGCGCTTTCCATGGTTTGTTGATCATGCTCGACGACAACTAAAGAATTTCCCAGCGTCACCAGGTCTTTAAGTGTTTTGATTAGTTTGGCATTGTCTCTTTGATGCAGACCAATGGTGGGTTCATCCAAGACGTAAAGTATGCCTGTTAGACGAGAACCGATTTGACTGGCCAAACGAATTCTTTGAAGTTCTCCACCGGAAAGAGTACCGGACTCGCGCGCTAGAGTGATGTAGTCGAGACCGACGGACATGAGGAAACTTAGCCTATCCCCTATTTCTTTCAAGATAGGTTCACTGATTTGTTGCTCGGTAGAAGTTAGTTTTTTTGAAAGAGTTTGAAAGAAGTCAGCTGATTTGGAGGTAGACCATGAAGTAAGTTCGCTGATGGAATGATTATTAACATGAACAGCCAGCACTTCTGGCTTTAGTCGCGTACCAAGACAAACAGGACAGGTTTTTCGAATTAAATACTTGGAAATTTCTTCTTTGAAAGTAACTGAGTTGGATTCTTCATAACGTCTTTCGAACTCTTTAGATAAGCCATCAAAAGTCATTTTACGAATGACGCGTTTTCCGTGTCGATTAATTCCTTTGATCGAATATATTTTTGATCCTGTACCAGTAAAGAGGGCTTGTTTTTGATCAGTTGTCAGATCTAAAAGAGGTTTGTTGCCTGGGAAGCCGAGCGATTCCATGGCCTCAAGAACCAGTTTGGCTAACCAAGTTCTGGATTCGAACTGTGAGGCTAAGGGAATAATAGCGCCTTCCAGTAAACTGAGTGAGGGAGAAACTACCGATTCTGTATCAAGGACCATTTTGGTTCCCAGACCGGTACATTCGGGACAAGCGCCTTCGGGGGCGTTGAAGGAAAAATATCGGGGCTCGATTTCCGGAATAGAAATGTTATCTACCGGACAGGCTAATTTTTGAGAAAAAAGATGGTCTTCCATTTCTTCAGGATTTTCCGGAAAGGACAAAGAGGGATCGGTGACAAGACTGACAAATACTTCTCCATCGGAAATTTTTAGGGCCTGCTCGAGAGAATCAACCAGGCGTTGTTTTTCATACTCTGGACTACCACTTACTTGACCGATGACCAGTTTATCGATGACGGCTTCGATGTTGTGGCGATTATTTTTAAAGAGTGAGAGTGTTGTTTGAGTAGAAAGAATCTTATTGTCTACCCGAACTTCTTGGATTCCCTGTTTAGATAGCCCCGGGAAGAGTTCCTTAAACTCGCCTTTTTGACCTTTGACGATGGGAGCGAGTATGAGAAGACGGACGCCTTTTTGCTTGAGGTAGCTAGGATGTGAAACTGCCAGTTCGACGACTGCTTTGTAGATCTGATTGATGTCCTGGGGAAGGATTTCCCGACTACATTTAGGGCAGTGGGGGTGCCCTATACGGGCGAAGAGAAGACGGAGATAGTCATAGATCTCGGTGACGGTTCCGACGGTACTGCGGGGGTTGTGACTCCCCTGCTTTTGGTCGATGAGAATAGCTGGGGAAAGACCCTCGATTTGGTCCACATCTGGCTTGTCCATGACACCTAAAAACTGGCGGGCGTATGAGGAGAGGGATTCTACATAGCGGCGTTGGCCTTCGGCATAGATGGTGTCGTGAGCCATGCTGGACTTGCCGCTACCGGAGACACCGGTAAAGACGACGAGTTTATTTTTCGGAAGGGTCAGATTGACGTTTTTAAGATTATGCTGACGAGCACCTTTGATGATCAGATGAGTTGATGGTGAGATGACAGACATAACAGTCTATTCTACACTGTTTTTCCACAGATTACCCGAATATGAAAATGGATTTACACTACCTACGCGAGGGCTGATTCGAGCTTGATGATGCGTTTTTCGTGATTTCGGAGTATGAGTGAGTTGTCCAGTACCGTATCGAGTTTCTTTTCAACTTCTGAGAGTCTCATTTTTACTCCTCCCATATCGGAATCAAGAATTTCTACCGCTTGGGTTAACCCATCGACTTTTACCTCCAACCCATCGACTTTTACTTTTAATTCCCCGATATTCTCTTCCAGTTTATCGAACCTAGGAATGACGACTTGTTCCAGAGCTTCGAATATGCCTTCAAAAATCATTTCCTTAATTTCCTTCTTATCACCCGTATTCATCATATATTCAGTATAGCAATAATTTTATATCGCTAGGTGAATATCTATCCTCTTTTTTTGCTAATTAGGTAAGATACTGTACCAAGAATATCTTCCCAGGACGATAACCGATCACAAGCCGTTTGTCTGGACCAGACAAACCCTCCCACCTCGACAGCGTCTGCCATCTCAGAACTTTTTTTGCCTCCAGCATGATTCTGTATCCAGTCCACGGCTTCGCCTTTGTCGAGACCTTCTACTTCAGAAATAGCTTCATAATATGTGTCGGCGGTTTTTACCAGTCTTGCTTTTTTAGATTCACTTCTTTCTTTTCTAATTTCATCGTCCAAAATCTCGGCTTGCTTAGTATAGTGCTCGCGCATTTCATCGTCAAAGTCATAATGCTCTACAAAATGGTCTGATTCAAGTTGGGCATGTTCCACGTTTATATATTATATTAAACAGAGGTTGTTTGCACCCTGAAGACTATTGGAGTTTTTTGATGGTGTCGCGGTAGCGGACGGCGAGCTCAAAGTTCCAGGAGTTGGCGGCTTGGTTCATCATTTTTTTGAGTTTGATGACTAAGAGTTTTTTCTTTTGAGGAGTGAGAGCCTCGGGATTGATATCGTCTATCTCTGACCAGCCGTGTTCGGCCAGTTCTTTAATTCGTGGAGTTGGGGCACTCATATCTCGTTTCATGAGTCTCTCACGGATGGGTTTATTAATTCCAGTGGGGGTGATACCGTGGGCTACGTTATAGTCCATTTGGATTTTGCGGCGGCGGAGGGTTTCGTCGATGGCGATGTTCATGGATTTTGAGGTCTTGTCGGCATAGAGATAGACTTCTCCATTTACATGGCGGGCGGCACGACCCATGGTTTGAATGAGTGCGGTAGGTGTGCGAAGAAAGCCTTCTTTGTCGGCGTCGAGTATAGCAACCAGGGAAACTTCGGGTAGATCGAGACCTTCACGAAGCAGATTGATTCCCACTAAACAGTCAAAGTCACCCAGACGAAGTTTGTCGAGGATGTCGGCTCTGTCAAGGGTATGAATATCTGAGTGAAGATACTCGACTTTTAAATGAAATTTTTCTTTGAGGTGGTCTGAGAGATCTTCGGCCATTCTTTTGGTCATAGTCAAAATGAGAGTACGTTCCCCTTTTGCTGTCCTCTTGATGACTTCCTGAGTGAGGTGATCGATCTGACCAATGGCTGGGAAAACGGTGACAGCGGGATCGAGAAGACCAGTCGGACGAATCATTTGTTCGGCCACGGTGGGAATTTTACTCCCGTATGAAAGAGATAACTCATGTTCGCTAGGTGTGGCGGAGCAATAAAGCTTGATGGGAGTGCGAGATTGCCACTCGGTATAGGTTAGAGGTCGATTATCTTTGGCACTGGGAAGACGAAAGCCAAAATTAATTAGATTATCTTTTCTGGCTTGGTCACCATTATACATACCTCTGACTTGTGGAAGACTGATGTGAGATTCGTCTATAACTGTTAGGAATCCTGGCTTGTTAAATTTTTTGGCGTTGTGGTGGAAGTATTCAAGAAGAGAGTAAGGTGCCGATCCCGGTTGGCGACCGTCAAAGTAGCGTGAGTAGTTTTCGATGCCACTGACATAGCCGACTTCTTCCAGCATGGATAGATCGTAATTGACTTTTTGTTCTAGACGATGAGCTTCAATGATTTTGCCAGCGTCTTTGAAATTTTTTATTTGAAGCTCCAGATCACGGCGAATATTGACAATGGCTTCTCCTTGAGTTTTGGGATTTGTTAAAAACAGTTTGGCTGGGTGAATAGTGATAAAGCCAGTACTATCCGGACCTTCGTCTTCAATTTTGGTGAAGTTGTACGGATCGAGAATTTCAATATTGCTCAATGTCGTGCCATCGAAGGTCATGGAGATAACCAGGTCTTTGTAGGATGGATAGAGCTGGACGGTATTCCCGACGGCACGAAACATTCCCCGAGTTAGTTCAGAGTTTGTGCGAGTGTACTGAAGATCAGATAAGCGCATCAGAACGGTATCGCGAGAGATTATTTGACCCTTGGCTAATGGTAAAAGGTTTTTCTCCTGGTCAACTGGTGAACCAATGTTGTAGATACAGGAAACAGAGGCGACGACGATAGTATCGGGACGGGTAAGTAAATTGGCAGTGGTGGAAAGACGAAATTTATCTATTTCCGGATTGATATCGGCTTCTTTTTCGATATAGGTATCGGTTTGAGGAATGTAGGCTTCCGGCTGGTAGTAGTCGTAGTAAGAAACAAAGTAAGAAACAGCATTGTGGGGGAAAAAATCACGGAATTCTTGATAGAGCTGAGAAGCTAGTGTTTTGTTGTGACACATAACCAGAGTGGGTAGCTGAGTTTTTTGGATGATATTCGCAATGGTGTAGGTTTTTCCAGATCCGGTGACTCCCACTAGGGTTTGATGAGGATTTTGCTGATCAATCGCAGTTGATAGTTTCTCAATAGCGCTGGGTTGATCCCCAGTTGGCTGGAAGGAAGACTCTAGTTTAAATTTCATTTACAGGTATTTTACTTTGGATGGAGTGAGATTGCCACGTCGGAGTACCTTCTCGCAATGACGTCATTTTGTGCTACTTGACATTTGGGTAATGTTTGGTAATAATGATTATATGGCCGTAACACTATACAAAAGACAAAGACAGATCGTGGAGTTTATTTCTCAGTTCATTCAAAAGAGTGGCTACTCCCCTACTCTTTCGGAAATTGCTCAGGCAATCGGAGTTTCTTCTCTGGCCACTGTGCATGAGCATCTTCAGGCTTTGGAAAAAAAGGGAGTCATTCGCAAGTTTGATGGGGTTATTCGGGGAATCGAAGTGATAGATAGACCGAGTGTGGAAAATGCCGGTTTAGAGTTACCGATTTTGGGTTTTATCGCCGCTGGCCGGCCAATCGAGCCTTATACCGATCCAAACGCGACTATGAAAGTGTCCGCCTCGATGGTATCGGGCAAAAAACGAGCCTTTGTTCTCCAGGTTAAAGGTGATTCGATGATTGAAGAGGGGATTTTTGACCGTGACTATGTCCTGATCGAGGAGTGCGAGATTGGTGCTGTGAAGGATGGAGATATTGTGGTAGCACTTTTGGAAAACGGTCTGGCTACTCTAAAGAGATTTTTCAGAGAAAGAACCCGAGTTCGTCTGGAACCGGCGAACTCGTCCATGTCCCCTATTTTCGCGATCAATGTCAAGGTGCAAGGTAAATGTGTCGGTGTGATTAGGAAGTATATATAGGTGGAGTGAGATTTACCCGCAAGGGGTATCCAGGAGAGCCACTGAGCACCTCGCAATGACGAGATCTGTATTTGAAGTAAAATAGGCTAATGAAACTAACTATAGTGGGGTTGCCGATTGGGAATGTAGAAGATATCTCGGAGAGAGTCTTGAGGGTGTTGTCAGAGGCTAAATTCATAGTTTGCGAGGATACCCGCATGTTTGGTAATTTATGGAGTAAGTTGACAAGTCTGGGTAAAGTTCAAGAAAAGAAGGCCAAACTCAAGTTTGTTAATGACTTTAATGAACATCGAGTACTCCCCTCCTTGCTAGCTGAGATGAACTTGTTGGAAGAGGCAGTGCTGGTAAGCGATGCCGGAATGCCTCTAATTTCAGATCCAGGATACAAACTAGTAAGCGAAGGTCTTGCCTTAGGATGGGATGTTACGGTTGTGCCTGGGCCCACGGCCGAGAGTGCGGCGCTGGCCGTATCGGGACTGCCAACCGATAAATATATGTTTTTGGGATTTTTACCCAAAAAACCAGGAAAAAGAAGTGAAATGCTCAAATATGTGAAGCAGATGGCAGAAATAATGAAGTTCTCGGCGGTATTTTACGAGTCCACCGTGAGATTAGAAAAGATCTTGGCAGAGATGGTAGTGGTGTTTGGTGGTGAGACAAGAGTTTGTTTGGCTTTGGATATGACCAAAATATCGGAAAAGATTTTTCGGGGAAGTATTTTAGAAATTTTAGAGATTGTAAGAACAAGAAAGCTTAAAGGAGAGGCAACATTGATATTATCGTTGGTGGATGTCCTGCAAGGAGTCTCCTCGTAGGACTACCTACAAGGAAGACACCTTTCAGGAAGAGATATTACTGCGGTCGCCTAGGCGACCTCGCAATGACGCTATGAGCGGAGGATTAGGTTTTTGCCGTTCATTTCGGCGGGTTGGGGGAGATCCAGGAGGTTGAGAATGGTGGGGGCGACATCGCCAAGTTTGCCGGATTGTAGCTGAAAATGATAATCATTGAGATGGTAAATTATGAACGGTACCGGATGAAGCGAGTGTTTGGTGTCCACTTCGCCGGCTGAATTTAGAAGTTCTTCCGCATTACCGTGATCAGCGGTGATGAGAAGATAGGAATCAGTTTCTTTGGCGAGATTTATGAGATTCCCCAGAGCTTCGTCGGCCGCTTGAACTGCTTCGATGGTCTTGTCGATTTTACCGGTATGCGCCACCATGTCCGGACAAGCAATATTGAGAATACCAAGAGAAAAATCGGTTTCTTTAAAGTGTTTGGTAAACTCGCCGATTAACCTGTCGGTAGACATACGTGGCTGAAGATCGCTGGTGGAAATATTGGGTGAATTGATAAATAAACGCGCCTCTCCGAGAAAGGCATCCTCGCTTTGGCCATTGAAGTAGTAAGTAACCATGGCAATTTTTTCGGTTTCGGCCGCTCTAAGTTGAAGCTGTTTTGAGTTGGAAACGATTTCTCCAAGAGTGTTAGTGATAGTAGTTAGGGGAAACATAACCGGATTGGAAAAAGATTCTCGATAGTTGGTCATGGTGACGAATCGTAGATTGGGAAGACCCGAGTTAAGAAACATTTCGGTCAACTGTTTTGGACGGTCAGTTCTGAAGTTGAAAAATACGACGGCATCACCAGCTTTGATTCGAGTCGTCTCTGAGTCGTCGCCAATAGAGGCGGGAGAAATAAACTCATCAGTAACTCCTTGAGAATATAGTTTTTCTAAATATGAGCCAGCCTCTTTCTGGGGAACATTATCGGATCCGATTAAACAATCAAACGCCTTTTGGGTTCTTTCAATATGATTGTCACGATCCATAGCAAAGTAACGACCCATGAGTGAAGCAATTTGACCAGTTCCCAGCTCGACAACCTTTTTTTGGACAGCCTTGATTTGTTCCAGGGCATTATGAGGATCACTATCGCGACCGTCGGTGATGAGATGCAAGTAGACGTGTTGAAGATTATGGTTTTTGGCAGATAACATGAGGGCGTAGAGATGTTCATTGAAAGCATGAACTCCGGATGAGCCGATGAGGCCTAAAAGATGAAGGCGAGAATCAAAAGAAGAGAGATGTTTAACGGTATCAAGGAGAGCTCGATTGGTAAAAAAACTGCCGTCGGCGATGGCCATGTTTATAAGCGAGAGATCTTGGTAGACGATTCTGCCGGCGCCGATGTTTAGGTGACCGGTTTCACTATTGCCATCTTGACCTTCCGGTAGGCCAACAGCCGGACCGGCGGCTAATAGTTGGGTTTGGGGAAAATTTTGGAGTAAATAATTGAAAGTCTGTGGCTTGGCTCTGGTGATAGCGTTGCCTGGTGAGTCAGGCGCGATTCCCCAGCCATCGAGAATACAGAGGATAACCTTTTTCATGAGGTGGGGTGGAGGCTTTCTAGGTATTCTTGAATAAAGAGTAGGCGGTTGTATTTGGCGACTCGCTCTCCCCTACCGGGAGCGCCGAACTTGACAAAGTCAGCTCCAACTCCGACGGCAAAGTCTGCCAAAAAGTCTTCATCGGTATCGCCTGAGCGGTGTGAAATGATAACGGAGAAATTATTTTTTTTAGCTAATTTGATCACGGCAACAGTCTCCGAAATAGTGCCAATTTGATTTGGTTTGATGAGGACCGCGTTGCAGGCACTTCGTTTGATGGCTTCTTCGAGTCTGGCTTTGTTAGTGACTAAAAGATCGTCACCAACGATCATCAGTTGTTTGCCTATATTAGCGAAGAGATTTTCCCAGTCAGTCCAAGCTTCCTGATCAAAGGGGTCTTCAATGGACAAGAGACTGTATTTTCGGTTTAAATCGATTAAAAAATCCCCCATTTGAATACCGGTCATGGGGTCTTTGACATCGCTTATTTTATATTTTCCACCCTGAAAAAAAGTGGAAGCGGCGATATCCAGTCCCAGATAAAGGTCTTCGTTTAATTTGTATGGACTGGCTTCGATAGTTTCGACCAAAAGTTCGATGGCATCGGTGTTGGAAACTAAATTGGGAGCGTAGCCACCCTCATCTCCAACAGAGGAAGTAGCCTTTTTTTCGATGAGAACTTTCTTGAGTAAATGATATAGTTCGCTACCCATCTCCAGTGAGGCAGAGAAAGTCTTTCGGCTGGACGGAATAACATGAAACTCTTGAAAATCAAGATTACCGGCTCCGTGCTTGCCGCCATTAATGAGATTAAAAATTGGGGAAGGTAGATGAGTAGGTGAAGCAGGTGGAAAACCATATTTTTGAGCTGCGTACTCGAAAGTAGGTATTTCAGCGCAGGCGGCTCCCAGCTCAAAACAGGCTTGGGAAACCGATAGAATGGCGTTGGCCCCTAGTTTTGATTTGTTGGCTGAACCATCGGTATTTAAGAGGATTTGATCGATATCGTTTTGTTTTAGAGGATCTTGGCCAACAATGTATTTACTGATGATTTGATTAACATTGGCACAAGCTTTTAGAACACCTAGACCACCAAACCGGTTGGGATCACTATCTCTCATTTCGTAGGCTTCTAAACGTCCGGTTGAGGCGCCGCTAGGTATGGAAGCGACGGCACCATGGGCGTTGTCTGACCAGACGGTGGTCTCGATGGTGGGATTGCCGCGCGAGTCGAGAATTTCTCGAGCGTAGACTGATTTTATTTTACTCATTTTAGTAGACGTTTCTCTATTTGGGAGATGACACGGCGAGTATTGTCGACAGCGTCCGGGCTAACCGAAACCGATGTAATACCCCAACCGACCAATTGTTCTACTAAATCCGGATATAGGCTAGCGGCCTGACCGCAGAGAGAGCTGGTTATGTGATGTTTGGCGGCAGTTTTTACAACCCGCTCCAAGGCCCAGGTAACGGCGGGATTTCTTTCGTCGAATTCGGAAGCGACAGTTTCGTTGTCGCGATCCGTTCCCAAAATCAGCATGGTGAGATCGTTACTGCCGATGGAAATGCCATCGATGCCAACTTGAATGAAGTCTTCAAGTAGAATTACATTTGAAGGAATCTCGACCATCATCCAAAGCTTAAAAGAGTTTGATCTGGTCAGTCCGCTGGCAGAAATAATTCTTTTAACTTTGACAAGCTCTTCGACTGTCCGGCAAAATGGCACCATGAGGTGCAGATTTTTGTAACCCATTTTGTTCCGGACAGTTTTAATAGCTTCCAACTCGAGATTAAAAACAGACTCATCACTCAGATACCGGTAAGCACCCCTAAAGCCGAGCATGGGATTGGGTTCAATTGGCTCATAATCTTGACCACCGATTAGATTGCGATACTCGTTGGTTTTAAAATCCGAAGCTCGGTAAACGACTGGCCGATCTCCAAAACTATCGGTAAACTTAGCTAAGTTTTCGGCCAGGTTGTGAATGAACACTTGAGATTTGCCGTCTCGAATCATTTTTTTTGGGTGGACCCCGATCTGAGCCATCATAAATTCAGCCCGAAGAAGTCCGACGCCATCAGCGTTTCCTTGAGCCACCAAGGAGGCCAGATCCGGCTCTCCGAGATTAACGTAAACTTTGGTAGCGGTTTTGGGAAATTCTTCTTCTTTGAATTCTTTGGTTTCGACTACTTTGACTTTTTCCGGAACGCCGTTATAAATGGTGCCGGTTGAGCCATTGACAGAGATCAGCTGATGGTCTTTGAGAATCCTGGTGGAGATCTTGGTTCCCACCACGGCCGGAATGCCTAGTTCACGAGAGACAATGGCGGCGTGAGAGGTCTGACCTCCCTTATCGGTGACGATGGCTGAAGCCCGCTTCATAGCCGGGACGAAGTCCGGTGAGGTCATCTCGGTGACCAGGACGTCGCCTTCTTTGACACGGTTTATTTCGCTGGCCTTTTTTATCTTGACCACTTTACCCACTCCGATGCCGAAGGAGGCCGGCTGACCTTGAAGTATTTGTTTTAATTTGATTAGTTGGCCTTCCGAAATTTTTTGCTGGCTCTTTTCTAAGTTAAGAGTAGTAATGGGTCTGGTTTGAACCAGAAATATTTTGTTATTTTCGACGGCGAATTCGCTATCTTGAGGGAAAAAATAATGCTGATGAACTTTGAGCGACAACTTAGCCACTTCGATCACTTGCTCATCGGTAAGTTTTCTGGCAAAAACTTTTTCTTTAGGCACATTGATTTTTTTGACCCCATTGGGAATTTGTCTGACCTCCATGATTGTTTGCGGAACCGATTGTCTGGAATGAATGGTTAAGCTATCTTTGTTGACGATGTAATGATCGGGGTTGACGACTCCTTGAACGATGTAATCACCTAGTCCCCAGACAGTTTCCACGACTACTTGATTTTTGTTTCGACTGACCGGATTGACTGAGAAAACGACACCGGAAACCTCGGACTGGATCATAAGCTGAACGGGAGCCGCCAGCAAAACTTTAAAGTGATCAAAACCCTTGGTGGCGCGATAAAAGATGGCTCTGGCTCCCCAAAGTGAGGCCCAAGCCTGTCGGATGGCCTGAATCAGATTTGATTCTCCCTGGATGTCGAGATATGACTCTTGTTGGCCGGCAAAGGAGGCGTCGGGAAGGTCTTCGGCGGTGGCCGATGAACGAACCGCGACCAAGGGTCTCTGGTCACCCGGTTTCAGATCTTGATAGCTTTCGAAGATTTCGTCAATGAGATTTTGAGGGATATCGGCCGTGTTGATGAGGCGTTGAATTTTGATCGAGGCTTTTTGTAACTCTTTTTGATGGTTGACGTCTGTTTGTCTAATAATTTCTCGGATTACCGGCTGAAGAGCGTTGTGGTCGATGACAGACTGATATGCTTGAGCGGTGACCACAAAACCATTGGGTACAGGTAGGCCAAGACAGTACATTTCTCCCAGGTTGGCACCCTTGCCTCCAACTAAGGAGATGTCTTCTTTGCTAATTTTGGAAAATGGAAGTACCAGGGCAGGCGTGGTGTTCATGTTTTAAAGTAGTCTACCCAGAGATTGGTGGCTGGGTTTACTTTGTTAACGATACTTAAATAATAACTAAAAGAAATCAAAAAGACCAGTGACTCAAAAACTTGGAGAACCGGATCCGAAGTTTCCGGCTTGATGACAGTGACCCGATACTTTTGTTGAAGAAGAATATCCTTAGTTAAGACTATTTTCTTTTGAAGGACTTCCGGATAGAGAGAAGAGTTGAGGATGATGATGCTGGATTGATCTTTCAACCCCTGAGGGTATAAAAATCCTTCCAAGAGATGATGATTTAAGTCCGGAAAGCTGAAGTTTTCCGCCATCGTTTTAGCCGATTCGTTAAGAAAGTTGGCTGTTGACCGACCGACTCCTTCGAGATGGTTGGCACTAAAAATAATAATACCCTGTCCTTTGTGTTTGGCGGCGAGGGTCTTGGCCGGATTTTCGGCGATGTCTTTGTAGATGCTCACCATGTCTAGAACACGTTCGATGGTACGAATAATTTCTTTGACGTCAAAGTGTTTTTGAGATGGTGGATTTAGCCGGAGTAATAAACCAATAACTCCTCCTAAAGATAGGCCCAGACCGGCTCTGGGACAGTGCGAAGGATTAAATTTTTCATCCAATCGTATCAGGGGGTAGTGTTCGGTCTCGGCTAAACTAGCCATCTTACCTCCGGAGGTGATGACGACTATGTAACAGCTCCTCATTTTGGCGTCCGAGGCGCAGGACAGAACTTCTTCGATATTGCCTGAATAACTGGAAAGAATGACTAAGGTGCTTTTGTCGGAGTAGGCAGGAAGTCTATAGTTACTGACGATTTCAAAGGGGACATTGAGAAGAAATGGGGCGAGAGAGTGGGCGATGTAAGCAGAAAGATTGCTGGCACCCATGCCAACAAAAACAATATTTTTGATTTTGCTCGTTTCAAAGTTTAGACTGACAAACTGAGCTACCGTCCAGCCGGACTCAAATTGACGACCAACTTTGGTTAAGGATCCGTAGAGATCACTATCGTCGATTTGCCGGTAGTTTTTTGAATTGTCCAGAATGTTCATGATGTTAGGGCGTAACCGTTGATGGTGTCTGTCCAATCAATTTCGAGGTGTTGCCTGAGTAAATTATTTAATTTATCTTTGGTTTCATTGTAAAGCTTTTGATCGGTTCCTTCAAATCTAACGGTGATATAAGGACCGTTTTGAGAGGCTCGAACCACCACCATGACTTTCTCTGTATCAAGCCTAATGCCGTCAATATCAATAGCCTTGGCTTCTGGCCAGGTAGCGACCAAGTCGTGCCTAATCCGATTCTCCACCAGGTCAAACTTGAGATTGTCCGGTACTCCCAGTTTTATTTCAGGACTACTAATATGGGTTTCAATCGACGAACAGGCGTCGGCTAAGGTTTCGTGGTGTTTTTCTAAAAATGATAGTAGTCTTAAGCAGGCGTAAGCGGCGTCGTCGTGACCAAAAAAATTGTCCATAAAGAAAACGTGTCCGGAAAGTTCTCCTCCAAGCAAGGCACCGGTTTGTCTGATTTTGGCTTTGATATATGAGTGTCCGGTTTTCCACATCAACGGATGTCCACCAAGTTTTTGAATGGTATCCGGAACTGCTCGAGAACAGAGATTGTTGAAGATGATGGTAGCGCCGGGAATGTTTTCAAGGACATCGACGGCAAAAATGGCGGTGATCGTGTCCATCCAATGAATTTTGCCGGTACCGTCGACGACAGACATCCGATCGCCATCGGCATCAAAAGCAAAACCCAAGTCGGCTTTTTCCTGAACTACTCTTTTAGACAAGTTATTCAAAACGTGGATATCGGTAGGGTCGGTGCCGTTGGGGAAGGAGCTGAATAACCAAGGATTTTGGTGAGTGACTCGACAGCCAGCTCGACGAAAAAGTTTTGGATAAAATTTCCCAGACGTATTATTGAGAGTGTCAATGACGATCTTCCATTTTCGTCCAAGTTTGAAGTAACCTTCTATGTGTTTCAGATAACCGGGAAAAACATTTTTCTTGGAGTTTATACCATGGCCTACCGAAAATCTTTTCGCGTCAATAATTTGTTTTATTTCCTGGATTTCATTCAAAGCCAGAGTTTCAGAGTAGCTCTTACCCAGTTTTAGACCATTAAACTCTTTGGTGTTGTGAGAAGCGGTGATGATAGCACAGGCCTTGGTGAGGTAGTGGTATGAGGAGAAGTAGACGATTTGACTGAGAGAAAGCCCGAGGTCTATCGTATCGATGCCGCCATCGTTTAGACCCTTAATGAAGTATTTGGAATAAGACTTGCTGGTGGCTCGATTGTCCCGACCGACCGGGCATAATTTTATTTTCCTTTCGACCAGAAAAGTAGCGTATCCCCTACCAAGTAGGTAATAAATTTCCTTGTTTAGATCTTTCCCGACCAAACCACGTATGTCATAGCCACGAAAAATATACGGATTTAACTGCATTAATTCAGTATAGCAATAATAAAACACCCTCGATTAAGAGGGTGTGTTTAGTATTTATTTATTTGCCATTGCCTTGGCTCTTATCTCCAGAACTTCCTTAATGACTTCTGGTTTACCAATGGCTTTGGACATATCGTTGGAGATCTTACAAACGTCTTTCCATGGTCCGTCACCAACTTTTACAGCGACCAACTTGTTGACAATGTTGTATGCGAAAGGATTTGACCAATACTTGCCAAGTAACGCAGCTGATTTAAATTCACCGGCTCGGTACTCGACTGTATGAATTATGTCTTTCAAGGTTTTCATACCTTCGCTGGTAATTATTTCCTTTTCACGGCTATCAATACCCAATCGCTTATACATACCTAACTTTTGGTCAACATACCATTCAAACGGCCATGAGTCATGACGAGATCCTTTGAATTTCCGAGCTTCGTCTTTGGTCATGTCCATATCTGACCATTCTGTCCCCCAGGTATCGTCTAACCAATAGCCCAAGTTCTTGCCATACATATTGAGCCAAATTTCTCTAGCTTTTTTATTCGCATTTTCTACACCCCAGACACCTGCGCAAGTCATGGGGTATTCGTGCCCCATGGTACCCATGATGGGGAGACCGTGTGCCCAGGCCATGTCAATGAAAGACTCGCCAAAAAATCCACCTTTATCCCCCACTCCCTTTTTATACTTTTGAAGGATACCAAGAACTTCATCGTGGTGATCTCGAGACAAGGCTCTTCGGCCTCCGCCGTGAGAGTGGGTCACGCCTTTTTCTTTGAGAGCTTTGGCGTCGTGATGAATTCGATCTTGCCAATTTGATTCCGGCTTGTAACCAAACACCTTAGTAGTCAAGTTCGAAATATCAAATAGTGAAATAATTTCGTGATGTTTGACGGTGTGAATTGGACCTTCGTAAAAAATTCGAAGGTCTCCACCCTTTTGACTGAGGTCTATTTGACTGCTATCGAAATAGAAGACTCTGTCGTACCATTTAATGTATTCATCTGGTAAAAAGGGATATTTTTCGGCAAGATATGACGCAATTTCTGGACGAGCAGGTAACTCTTCGTTCTCGACAAATTTATCTTTAAGTCGATCTGCAAATCCATCGGGATAATGGGTTCCGTTGCGATCTACAAACATATATCGGCCTTGAATTTTCATTCCCATTACCATGTTCAGCCACCAAAGAATATATCCTACCGATAACTTGTAGCCATCAGTGGTGTAACGTGTTTTTTTCAACGTCATTTGTGCCTCCGATTGTGGGACTGTTCTCAGATTTTTAGGGTGCGTACTATTACTAGGGGGTATTATACCACATAGTGTATATAAAACACTTGTATGTAAGCTTATTCGACGAAGGTGAGGGCAGTCCCCATTTTGCCGGCACGGCCGGTACGCCCGATACGGTGGGTGTAGTCGTCTAGGGTGGCCGGAGCGTCGTAGTTGATGACGTGAGAGATGTCTTTAACATCGATGCCTCTGGCGGCGACGTCAGTGGCAATTAATATCCGAATTTGATCGGCTCGAAACCTTCGAAGGACATTTTCTCGCTGGTTTTGACGCTTGTCTCCATGGATAGCATCGGCCGGAAAACCGGCTTTTTGCAAAGCGATTGAAATTTTTTCGACCCCAAACTTGGTTCGACCAAAGATCAAGACCTTTTTGAACTCTTGTTTTCGAAGCAGATCACTTAAAACCTCCATCTTATTACCGTGAGTGCGGATGATATTTTGGTCGACGTTGTGAGAGGTAGGACCGTTTTTGACGGAGATCTTTAGGGGATTCGTTAGAAATCTACGAGCAATGTCTTCGACCTTTTGATCCAAAGTAGCTGAAAATAGCAAAGTTTGTCTTTCTTTGGGTAGAAAAGACATTAGTTCAGTGATTTCTTTGATAAAACCCATATCGAGCATGCGATCGACCTCGTCCAGAACGACGGTACGAGTATTTTGAAGATTTAAGGCACGCCGATTATAAAGATCTCTGAGCCTACCCGGAGTGCCAATATAAACATGTGGGCGGCGTTTGAGATCCTCCAATTGTCGACGAATATCGGAACCGCCAATGAGGACACAGGAATAAATCGGTAGGTTGGTGGCAAGAGCCCGAATTTCATCTCGAATCTGAATGGCCAACTCACGAGTGGGAGCCACAATTAGACAAGTTTCGTGAGGGTTGGCCAGTAGTTTTTGAATTATAGGTAGAGCGAATGCGGCTGTTTTACCGGTACCAGTGTCGGCCAGACCAATAATATCTTTACCGTTAAGGGCGTGCTCCAAGGCTTGATCTTGGATCTGTGTGGGGGTGATCATCCCCTTGTTGGCAATGTTGACGTGAACCTGAGTATGAAGATCGAAGTCAGCAAAAGTATGATTGATAACCGATTCTGACTCGGTTGGCGGGGTAGCGGCGCAAATAAAGAATCTCTGATCGAGGGCTTTGGGCATAAACCGATTCCCGCCACGGCGGGCAGGACGTTGAAAACTGTTGCCGGCAGGTCTGAAACCACGATTAACGGGCCTCCGGCCATAGGACGGGCGTGAATTAAACATATTTGTTGGGGAATTCCCCGATTGTCCTCTGGAAAATAAAAGCTAGACAATCGAGATCGAGTCTACCTCAGGGCTAACAGCCCTACCTAAGAACAATGATGGGTTTATTATAGCATATAAAAAGCCCCGGGTGTTAATCGGGGCTAAAATGAGACTATTCAGGCTCGGTAGGAAAAGAAACAGGCACACTCCAATCCGGTTCGAGGTCGCGATCAAGAGCTTCTTTACGAGCGGCAAGGACTAAACCCCAAAGTCGCATAGCCTCGCCATTCACTTTGTAGGTTTCATAGCGCCGACCGGTAGGAATCAAGTCGCTGATGCAATTCTCAGAGATACAAGTGCCGTCATTACAGATGGCGGATCCACCATCCACAAAGGCAATAATAGCTTCGGTTTCTTCGAAAACCGGTAGATAACCCTCACCTTTTAAGATGATGATTTCATCCCCAGACCGTAATTGAGCAATTTTTTGACTTAGAACCGACGTCATGATGCCTCCTTGAGATATGAACGTACCTGCGTATTGTACTAAATGCTATAGAAGAATTGCAAGAGAAGCTGTTCTAGAGGCAGGGACGAGAGACCGGTCTTAACCCTCTTGTCGATCTGATAGAGTCGGTTATGTAGATCAAGTAGTTGGTTTAGAGTAAAGAAGGTTGCCTGGGAAGTGATAAGTTTTTTAGGGTAAGGAGAAAGTTTTAGATACGAGGCGCCGGATTTGGCTTGGATCAGTAGACGAACTTGACGGACGAGCATGGCAAAAACGTATTCGGGCTCATGACCGAGTTCGATTAATTTATTCCAACCTGAGAGAATCACCTGAGTATTTTCGGGGAGAAGAGAGTCCAAAAATTTGAAAATGACCGGATTGATATTGAAGGCTTCGATCTTGGCTTTGGAAAATGGTTTTAAGACGGCCTCGGTGAGTTTTTTGGATTCGTAAAGAATAATCTCTGACTCGGAACCTGTGACGATAGATTGGATCAGAGCGTCTTTGGTTTTGGACTTAGTCCCTCCCAGTAAATTCTTGATAACCAAACAATTTTTGACGCCAAATAAATTGACGATGCTGGTATCTTGACGCAGTTGAGCCAAATCAAGCTCGGAGGCGTCTTTGACCACGATCTCTAGCTGAGCCGTTTTGGAGACTTCGATTAGCTCAGTGAGCCGTTTGTAGGAACTAAGAGTGTCTTCTCCGTGAATGAGAGTGATCATTGAATCTGATTAATATATAGCACAAGATTATGGTAGAGTTTTTCTAAACTGATAAATAAATTTATCTGGTCCCCGATCAGCTCCTGCGTAGTTCCGATCGATGATTTGGCCATATCAAACTGAGGAATTTCGGTAGTCAGTAGCGGTTCTCCTTTTTGAGCCAGCACGGAAAGAGTGGCAGAAAACTCTTTTTCTTTTTGATTGTTGTCTAAAAAACTAAACTTTTGGAAGGGACCGTCTTGAGCGTTTAAGAGGAAAGGGGTGACGGCCACAATAGAGGGATCTGACCAGGCTTGTGAGAACGCATATTGATAGTAAAGGGCTATCTGGTGGTCGGAGAGGTATTTGTTCGACCAACCGGTTTCGGTGATGAAGACCGGTAATTTCTTCTGGGTAAAATTTCTAAGATACTGAAGATCGTATTTGAAGGAGTCGATTTTGTTACTGCCGGATAAGTCAGGCCTTACCGTGAAGTCTGGGTTGGCGTAAGCGTGGGAAGTCCAGCCATCCAGTCGGTTAAAAATATCTGGTTTGTGCTGAAACATACGAGCGAGATAGGTTTTCCAATCGATAGAATTTCTCCGATCGGTGGCGGCGTTGTCCAGACCGGCCGGAAGAATAAAAAAGTCTTCCGATCTTGTTTTAAAGATATTGATGGCGTTATCCAGAATATCGGCATAGTTTTCGGGACTAAGAGTTCCGCCATATTCATTGGAATGATTGACTTCGTTAAAGAAAATGAGATATCTATTCTGAACCGGCCAAATTAGATCATTGAGGAAGTTGGCAAAATCGATCAGGTCGTAGTCGTTTGGCTTGATCCAGTTCGATCCCTCGGGGACGGTAGCAATACGGATAATCGGAATGACTTTTTGTTTGACGCATTCATCGAGAAAGGTTTGCCATTTTTGAAGATTTCGATCATTAGCTTGAATGGGAATGGTGACATAACCCCAGGCGGCTTCACCCTGTCGATTGATAATTTTGGCGGCCTGAGACAGCTCTTCAGGAAAAAGCAGGTGAATACCAATTTTATTATTGGGGACAGATAGAGGATCGTAGATCGCCAGAACTTTACCCGTCAGGGATAGGGACAAAAATAGATTGATAATTATAGATAAAATGCGCACAAAACGATTATACGTGAGAAATCTTTAGGTGGTCATAGGCCTTGGGTGTAGCGACCCGACCCTTACTGGTTTTGGCGAGAAAGCCTGACTGAAGCAAATACGGTTCGTACAGATCGGTAATGGTCTCAAGAGATTCGGAAATCAAGGCGGTCAGAGTTTCCAGTCCGACCGGTCCTCCCTGATGTTGCTCAATAATGGCCTTTAGAAGTCTGCGGTCTGTTTCATCCAAACCTTCGTGATCGACTTGATAAAAATCGAGGGCGGTTTTGATATTGTTCGGTGAAGTAACCGAGTTGTGTTCGACGAAGGTGTAGTCACGCACTCGTCGTAAAAGCTTCAAAGCAATGCGAGCAGTACCACGGGAACGTTTGGCAATTTCCAGCGCCGATTCATCGTTTAGTTTTAAGGACAATTTTTTAGCCGCGTTTTGAATGATACCTTGAAGTTCTTCAGGAATGTAAAAACGAAGCCGATGCACGATACCAAAGCGATCTCTGAGTGGAGAGCTTATTTTTCCGGCTTGAGTGGTGGCCCCCACCAAGGTAAAGGGATTGAGATCGAGACGAAGGTTTTTGGCCGCCGGTCCCTTACCTAAAATGATATCGATAGCGTAATCTTCCATGGCTGGATAAAGAGCTTCCTCGACGGTTTTGTTTAAGCGGTGGATTTCATCAATAAAAAGGACGTCGCCTGGTTCCAGGGCCGTCAGTATCGAGGCTAGATCTCCGGCTCGAGTAAGAGCCGGACCGGAGGTAATTTTCAAATTAACTCCCATTTCATTAGCAATAATGTGAGCCAGTGTGGTTTTACCTAAACCCGGTGGACCATAAAGAAGGGTATGTTCCATGGGTTCCTCTCGGGACTTAGCCGCCGAAATGGCGATCTTGAGCGACTTTACGACTTGCGGTTGGCCGGCAAAATCAAGCCAGTTGGACGGTCTGATGGATTCGGAAGGATTGATCATTTGTGAAGTAACTTTAGAGCAGATTTAATTTGAGATTCTAGTGGAAGCGAGTTGTCGATCTCTCCCATAATCGGAGCAATTTCTTGTTTTTGGAAACCAAGAGATATTAGAGAATCGATGATCTCGGATGATCCTTCAAGATTCTTTAGATTGATCTCTCCTCGACCGACTTTTGATTTAAGATCGAGAATTATTTTTTGAGCGGTTTTTTTGCCGACGCCGGTGATAGAGGTAAAGAAGCCAAGATTGCTGGTTTCAATAGCTTTAATTACATTTTCCGATCCGGTGGCGGTTAAAATGGCCAAACCAATTTTAGGTCCGACTCCGAAAACCGAAATAAGAAGCTCAAACAAATCTAGGTCTGTGACAGCGGTAAAACCAAAGAGAGAAAGATTGTCTTCCCGAAGATGAGTGTGAATAAAAAGTTTGGCTGAATCTTTTTCCAAAAAGGATAAATTGCCGGGAATAAAAACGGTGAAGCCAATGCCGCTCACAAAGAGAATTACTTTGCCTTGGCTGGCATACTTTATTTTGCCTTCAAGATAGCCGATCATGGTTTCATTCTAACACGGTCCCATGCTGACTATTCGGGCTTTTTACTGGTACCATTTATTTGACTCCAAATTGTTTTCTGGTACAATATGGCCTGTAAGATAAATCGCACCATAAAATACTGGAGGCACAAATGGGATGTATTGCTAAGTATATTTTCACGGTACTAGCCTTGTTAGGCTTTAGCGCACTAGGTTGGATCACGATTGTACCTGGAGCATCTCTGCTCTGGGCTGCTTTCTGGGCGATTCTGATTATGGCCCTGGTTGATCTGGTCTTGATATTGGTAAACCTTTTGTTGCAAGTGGTTGCCCTACCTCTATCTATTCTGACCGGTGGCGTACTTGTCTTTGTAATTGATGGTATCTTCAAATACACAGGCTTGTATGTTACGTCGTACTTATCCGGTTTGTTTGTCCTACCATGGATTTTAGGAGCTTTATGGTGGCAGGCGCTCATAATTGGTTTTGTTTTCGCCGTAATTGGTGTTGTCTGTGCGCCACGATCGTCCTCCTCATCCTCAAATTAAAAGATCTTCGCCTGACCCTGTCGTTTGACGGGGTCTTTTTATTTCTGGTATCTGATTATCTAACCCGAAAGGCGTGGGTGAGAGCAATGGCCACTGCATCGGCGGCGTCGTCCGGTTTAATTTTCTCTTTTAGATGAAGAATCTTGCCCACCATAAACTCCACCTGGCTTTTTTCGGCTTGACCATAGCCGGTAAGAGAAGACTTGACTTGAAGGGGGGTGTACTGGGAGATCGCCAAGCCTGATTGCTGACCCACCAGTAAGATTACACCTCTGGCCGCGGCCACATCGATAGCTGTTTTGACATTTTTTTCGAAGAAGAGGGATTCAACGGCAAGAGCGTCTGGAGTATGAAGATTGATCAAGTTTTGAATAAAGTCGTGGATTTTGAGGAGCCTTTCCGGCAGATCCGAGTTAGCCTGTGTTTCAAAACAACCGGAATCAATATAGCTGTCAACCCCTTTATCATGGCTGACTATCCCCCACCCCAACCTACCTATTCCAGGATCGATGCCTAAAATCTTCATATCTACATTCTACACAACCAGAACTGTTCGATTGAGGTTTTATTTTAGCCAGAGAAAATGATAAAATATGAGCGTGGTTTGTTGGGTCATCCCGATAGATCGGGACAGGATAGCTTCAGTCTTAGCCAAAGGCTGATCCGCCTCTGGCGGAGGTTAGAGCATTCCGCTTTGCGGAAGTGTCGCGAGTTCGATTAAAATATTAAGATGGGTCAGTAGCTCAGTCGGTTAGAGCACCTGCCTTTTAAGCAGGGTGTCCCGGGTTCGAGTCCCGGCTGACCCACTCACGGCCCCGTCGTCTAGTGGTTAGGACGTCAGGTTTTCATCCTGAATATCGGCGGTTCGAATCCGCCCGGGGTCACCTTTAAGAAAAAATCGTCAGTACTCTGACCCATCGCCCGTGCGCCCGCTCACGCACGGAGCGATGCGAAGGGCTTTTTTAATTCTCCAGTAAGTTGTTTATCTTTCAAAAAGTAGTTCGAGCCGATGTTTTTAGCGAAGATTCACAAATCTTCGCCAGTGGTATCCGGTCGCGCGACTTTTTGCGCCTTATTTTTTCCACAAATCTCTGATGGGACAAGTACCTGTGTAGAGAGAATTCTCTACTTCTTCTCTAAAAATATACAAACCAAGATTTGTAGGTCGAAATTTTGTTATTCTAGTAAATTCTAAACGTTGCGAAATTACTTCAGTCTCAGTATCAATACAGCCAAACTCAAGTAGAGGACGAAGAAATCCGTGTTCTATATCCGCCTGATATGCTCCATTGTAAGTATCCTCTGAATCGATACAATCATCTATACAAAAGTTGTTTATTAGCGATTCTTGAAATTGTTTGAACTCAATCCATTTTGTTCCGTTTGATAAAAATATTCGCCACAAAATATTTTGACTTGCTTGGAGAACATCCAAAAATGGAATACTGTTCCTTGTATCCATGCTTGGATGAAAATAGTCCCAACTCAATCTCTCAAAATAGTGAAGGACCATCTCTTTGTACTGAATCAACCTATCATTATGGTTAATGTAACCTCTGCCGTTTTTTGATAAAAGCAATTTTTCCTTTCTGTTGTAGGTCAAAAACATTACCTCGGCTATTTTCTTGATTTTGTCGATATCCTTTAACTGCCATTCGCCGACTATTTTCCAGTCATATTTAGAATATTCAGCAATTCTATCTTTAATACACTTCATTGTGTCAGCCAAAGAAACAATGTCTTTTCTGGATATGTTACCCTTCACTGTTTTGGAAATTGGTTGTCTTTCAAGATACCTTAAAAATGCCAAGAAATCTTGGAAAAATACTACATCTTTAATATCTGCAATTAAATCCATACTGTCTTATATCTTGGCCTGCCCGTCCCCAATTACAGTCTGACCAAGCATGTTGTTGTAAAGCGCAAATGCGTAATCCTTTTTATTTGGAATATTGGACAGAATCATTTCGGAAAGCGTCTTTCTCATCTCCAATACTGACCTTTGGTGGGCTTCTTGGACAGTGTTCCCTTTGATGATAGTGGTTGCCACAAGATTTGAGGGTTCTAGAAATAATCTAGCTAGTGGGTCTTCTTTGGGTCTGAAGACAAATTTATTACTAGTAGCAAAAGAAAAAGACTTTGTGTAACCGATAAAAGCTTTGACTCCCTTGGTAACTAATATCTGACCTAGATTTTCACCGGCATTACAACTTCTGGCGTATATTATTAAACCTAGAATGAGAGTGGGTTGGGTTTCATCGTCGAGTAAGACTTCATCGTTGTACCCACAAATTTCATCTGAAGATCCGTGTCCGTTCAGAAATAAAAAACTTAGATTGTTGGTTGTAAGATATTGTTCTAACGACTTTCGATCTGCTTTCTTGCTAAACAAATCGAATATGGAGTGCCCTTTTGTTTTGGCGAACAAAATCACTGCCTCTGACCATAAAGAAATATAGGTGGTAATTTGATCGTGGTTTGGCCGAGTGATAATAATTCCGGCCATAATTTTAAAGTGACATTATATTTTCCATCAATTTTCCACTCGCCAGATCTCTCAGATATGTCATTTGCATATCGATGATTTTTTTTCCCGTATCGTCACCATTTTGGACACTTTTTATCATGTCTGACTTTGAAAGTTTTTTATCGCCACCAATCATCAAGCTTGATTCATCCGAGATAGACTTGAGTCTTTCGATAACCAAGCTCCTTATTTCATCATCAGTTATTTTTTGCGTCATTTTAGAATGTTTAGATCAAATAATTTTTGAAGAATCTCAAGTCCTTTGGTTGTACCATTATCTAGCTCGAACTTTGCTATATTCCATGTTATCGGCTCACCGTCAATGACGATGCATATCTCTGAACGCAGTTCTAGAGGAAGGTTCGCGTAAGACTGGTAAAATTTAGTTTTCTTCTCGTCCATCAGGATTATTTTATACCCTTTCTTATCTCCATGGTGAATTGCGTTTCGTGAAGTTCGAGTTGAAGCGGAGTAATTTCCCAAAAATCATATCTTTCATCTTCAAAAATCTCAGTGTGTGAGGGTGCTCAACGTATCCTGCCAGGTGAATAATCTCCAGATACCATTCGCTAGTAAGAATTCTTCTTAGTATTTTTTGGATCGATTTGTACGGACAAGGTCTCATTTCGTTCAGATAAAGCAGCCCCTTTGCTTCGACTTTGTGTTCTTTGGCAACTTGGTTTAATCTGATGACAAAGTCAACCAACCAACCCTTCTGTCTTTCATAATCTTTCTTTCTTCTGGACAACTCATTTGGTGTAATATCTGTCAGAAACCAATTGACTGCATGATAGGTTTGCTCTCTGATATTGCCGTCCGAACTTTGTATGGTTTGAAGTAAAAATTCCGAACATTCTTCATAATACCTTGCCCCTAGGTACATAAATGGTGATTTGAGTCCCTTGAGAATAGCAACCTTGTGCACCGAGCTTTTTACACAACTATAATTTCTAAATGCCCAAAACAGTAATTCTTTGTACTCAGAAGGAACTCTCTCTTTGCTTATTTTGGGTAATTTTTCAATATAACAAATTGCCTCTTTTATTTCTTGCTTATCACCTATTGAGAGTTTAATTATTAATTCGTCTATATTCATAGTTAGAATGAAAGGGTTTGTTATTATTGTTTACGCACATTATAAACCAGTCGCTATCTTGAATCTGTGCCTGCGAAGCAAGCACTTGGCCCATAGGCCAATGCTGTCTCAAGGATTTAATACCCACTGATAAAATAGGTTTCCTATCTGTGGGTATTTTATGGCGAGATTGAAATTCGAGCCATATGTTGAGAGCTTCGTCCGCCTAGGCGGACGAACATAAAGATGCGACAGCGATAGCTGGCGCTAGCTCGTAGAGAAATTCATTCCGACCGAGAGTCAGTGGAGTGAGATTGCTTTGGTTCGAAGTATCGAAACTCACATTGACGACGAGGGCGGGATACCGAGTTCGTATGGCTCACTGACAACCGCAGTTGGAGGTGACCTGCCGGCAGGCAGTGGTGTCGCGCGACGGTATACCCCGCGGCAGGCGGGGTTGGCGAACCGCGAGGCAATTTTGCCGAGCGGTGAGCCAATAACTAGTAATGGTCCCGAAAATAAGTTCGAATTTCGTTGTAACACCTCACCTCAAAGAAGTTTCGCCCAGATTTCTGGGATATCGCCCGTGCGCCCGCCCACGCACGGAGCGATGCGAAGGGCTTTTTTAACTCTCCCGTAAGTTGTTTATCTTTTTCTAAGTACCAAGACTCCCAAGCTTAGTTGTTCGAGATTGCCTTGACTAACACCTTCGATCTCTTTCCAATCACCAACCTGAATATCAAGGTTGTATTTCCGAGAAAGATCTTTCATCTTATTTTCTGAATGATAATATTTTGTTGTCTCTGCGCCTTCCAAATGTCCCGCACTGGGGTTTCCGGATTGTTTATAGAAACGAATCGTAAAAGTGTCACCATCTGTCATTTCTCTAGTTTCATCTAGAGGAAATTCTTGACCATTGTAAAGAAATCGTGCATTTGTAGATGAACTTTTTAGTTGAGGACTAAGACTGCTCAGAGTGGCAACAAACCTACCATTTTTTTTAAGTTTGTGACTAAGTAATGAAAATAGTTGATCAATATTCTCAATGTGTTCAAAAGTATACTTCATAATAACCAAGTCAAGACTGTTGTCACCCAAGGTACTCAGATAGTCCAATATTTCCATTTCAATAAAGGAAATTACTTTGTTACGTTCTTCCAGATTTGTCTCTCGCAAATACCGTTTGGCTTGCTCCAACATCAATTCTGAAACATCAATCCAATCGATATGACCGTTAGGTTCTTGAAGCAATTTTTAAAGAGAGCCTCATATCTATCAGGATGAGCTCCTCCCCCTAGTTCGGCCACCATCAAGGGATTGGGTATATCTTTTATCTCATTAATAATAATTCTATCTACTGCTTCCGCAACCATGTAGTTCTTTTCGTTTTGTTCTAGTTTTGAAAATGATTCCACAGTGTTGGGATTGAAGTACATTTGCAAATGTTTGAGTTTTTCACCTTTAGTCATATGTTTGTTAATTATAAACCGATAATTAATTGCACGAATTGTTGTATGAGGCACTTTGACCGTAAGGTCATATGCTGTCTCAAGTACCAAATACCCACTGGTAAAATATTCTCTTAATCAGTGGGTATTTTATGGCGAGATTGTTAATTTGAACCATGTGTTGAGAGAACCCGCCTACCGGCGGGTAAACCGGCAGGCAGGGCCAATAACTAGAAGTTTTGTTATAAAAAGGTGCCCATAATTGGACACCTGAGAGTTAGATCAAGTAGTGTCTCGTAGGGAATGTAGATCACGTACGTTCCGATGTATTCCGGTGCGACGAAGATGAAGATCAATTTGTGGCTGGTATATGATTGAAGGTGTGAGGCAAATGGAGATTCAACTAAGTACTAAACAGAAAAAGTGGTTTAAAAAACACAAGTATAAGCTTGGTGCGGTAGAAATTGCCGATCATTTAGAGATTTCGGTAAGTGAGGCAAGAGATTTACTGGGTATAAAAGAGGAAATGTTTGTTCCTCAGAGTTACGAAGTACAAATTTTAGGGGTAGTTTTGGTGATGGCTTTTTTGGTACTTTCTACCAGCCTGGGAAACGCCTTTGTCTCCGATGATATTCCGGCGATTCTGAACAACCCCCAATTAGGAACATGGAGCCTTGCCACACACGCCATTCTCGGATTTTGGGCAAATATGGTTCACTTTCTGATAGCAAATACCTTTGGAGTGATGCCTTGGGCTTTCCGTTTGGCAAATATTGTTTTTCATCTGGTAACATCGACGTTGCTTTTTTTGATCGTTCGAAGATCAAACCCATTTCGAACAGCCATGATGGCTTGTCTTTTTTTTATCGTAGCCCCACCCATTCTGGAGTCCGTGGTGTGGATTTCGGGTATGCCTTATGCGTTAGGGGGAATGCTGGCCATGGGGAGTTTGTATCTTCATCTAGACGACAAGCGCACTCCACTTAAAAATTTTACAGAAATCGGCTTGTGGACGATGACGTTGATGTCAAACGAAAAATACGTTTTTCTACCACTGTTGTTACTCTGGTGGGACTGGTATAGAGGCAAACTTGTAACAAAACGGTGGCTTCTTATCGCCTGGTTCGGACTGGCTTTGGTGAGAGGGTTGGAAATGTTGTCGGTACTGGGAGAACGGATTGAGGTTTTAAAAATTGAGAACTACACCACTATTGGATCATGGGACAATCCAATTTCTAAATTTTTGATCACCATTGGTTATTATATTTGGTTATATTTGTGGCCGGCTGGATTGACATTGTATCACTCGGAACTGGACTTGAGTCTTCCTAACTTACTTAAATATGGCAGTCTGACAGTAATTGTCGGTTGGTGCCTAATGATGGTGAGTAAAAGGAATCGAGACGTATGGTTTTGGATGGTATTTTCGATTTCGTCTCTACTGTTGTTACTCTTGCCCATTCGAGTAGGGTCGCTCGTAGCTGAAAGATATGCCTATTTGATGTTTGCAGGTTTGGCGGTGATTTTAGCTATCTGTCTTGATAGTTTGTTTTCAAATAAAAGATGGAATAAAACACTTTATGTTTTTGTCGGGGTGGTAGTTTTGGCGATGTCTTTGAGAAGTCTGGACCGAATTCGAGACTGGAGAACGGCCGACACCCTCTGGTTTTCGGCGGAATTTATTTCTCCAAGTAGCTCGCAAAATCATAATAATTTGGGAGACGCCTATGCCAATCAGGGGAACTTGGTGAAATCAATTGAGGAATTTACCAAAGCAATCGAACTTAATCCACTCTACGCTGACGCTGTTCACAATCGAGCAAACTCCTATCTGAAGCTAGGTGACGTGGAAAAAGCTAAACAAGGTTTTACCGAAGCGTTGCGACTGAACCCAAAACTGTGGCAATCAAAAGCAATGCTAACTGAGATTGAGGCGTCTGGAAAGTAGCTAGTTCTTAGTGTATAATGGACACATGGTAAAAGGATATGATGTGACTAAATATGACAGACCGTCTTTGGCCGTAGATGTGTTGTTATTTACAATTGATTCCGACCACCTTAAGATCTTATTGGTTCGTAGAAAAGACGAGCCCTTTAAGGACTCTTGGTCACTTCCAGGTGGATTTGTGAAGATGAACGAGTCTCTGGACGAAGCGGCTGTGAGAGAGCTGGAAGAGGAAAGCGGAGTAAAAAATGTCTACCTGGAACAGCTCTATACCTTTGGCAGTCCAAAACGCGACCCAAGGACTAGAGTAATTTCGGTAACCTATATGGCTCTGGTAACCAAGTCACATTGGTCTTTGCGAGCTTCTGGTGATGTTTACCAGGCAGAATTTTTTCCCATTGCCGATCTTCCCAAACTGGCCTTTGACCACCAAGATATTTTCCTTTACGGCTTGGAGAGACTTCGAAGTAAGCTGGGGTACACCAATATCAGCTTTGGTTTGTTACCCGATCATTTTACCTTGACTGATTTGCAGAATGTTTATGAAGTTATCCTTAATAAATCGCTTGATAAAAGAAACTTTCGTAAAAAAATGCTTTCGATTGATTTACTGCTACCGGTGGGGGTAAAGTCCTCAGGCGGAGCTCACCGACCGGCGGAGCTGTATCGGTTTAAGAAGAAGGAGATCGTGTATACGGATTGATGATGGAGTTCAACAGGGCCAGGCCTTGCAGATCTGGGACCCTCTAAGGCCTGGCCCTAAGAAAGTTAGCGGTGGCGGCGGAAGACGTTTTTACGTGAGGGACGGCTGAGTATCTGTCCCATTAAATGTGGAGCGAGCTCACGGATCCACTCGGGCTTGACCAGAAGACAGTTGCTGGCATAGGCCTTGCCATGAGTGTTAATAAATATTTCGTCGGAGACCAAAATAGCCTGCGGTCCAAGATTTTGTCTAAAATAGATTGATCCAGGGTGAATATGAATATCTTCCTTGGTATTATCCAGCTTTCGATAGCATGATCGGCCGGAGTATTTCATGAGGTTGGTAATTAAGCCAGCAGTAATGGCTTTCCCCAGTGAGTCTTCATTTACCTTGTGTTTTAAACTGTCATCTACCGATAAGTGGTGATTTTTCAAGACATCCAGCAGTTCCAAGCGAACTTTTCTGGCTTCTTCCAGAGTTTTCTCGTTTAAATAATTGGCTTTGGCCCAGTCACTATCATAACCGCTTTTGACATACGCGTTCCAGATATTAAGAATAACCATAAAGTCCGAATCCTTTTCCTTTTTATATCTCTCATGGAGACGCTTAGCTTCTCTTTCCTGAGTGATTTCTTCCGGACGAATGAAGATATTTTTTCCATCCAAAAAAGAAGCGATAGTGCAGATCTTGTTGAGACAATAGCTATCCGGTCTAGTGGCTTCGATAACCATCCGTCCCAGCCTTGGATCAATCCCCAGATCGACCATAAACTCACCTATTTTGGTTATCTTCCCCCTTCCGTCCAGAGCACCTAATAAAGTGAGATTTTTGATGGCTTGATGAATGGCTCCGCGATTGGGAGGATCGATAAAGTTAAACTTTTCAATATCTTCTATACCAACCTTTTTCATAGCTAGAACTACCTGACTTAAATTAGAACGTTCTATTTCCGGGGATGGAAATTTTTTTCGACGCCTCAAACTGTCCTCGGTAAACAATCGATAACAATATCCGGGGGCGGTTCTTCCCGCTCGACCTTTTCTTTGGTCTAGACCACTGAGAGCGTGTTCTACCAAAATTAGTTGCTCGATGCCTGTTTTGGGATCAAAACTGGTTTGTTTGATCAAGCCGGAGTCGATAACGTGAACGATACCGTCAATGGTGACCGATGTTTCAGCGATGTTGGTTGAGACGATGACCTTTCGATTTTTTGAGGGTAAAAAAATCCTGTCTTGTTCTTCCGGTGACAACTCCGCGTGAAGAGGAAGAATATCCAGCTTAGTTCTATTGGTCAGAGCTTTTAAATATTCGACGGTGGTGTTAATTTCCTTTTTTCCAGGCATAAAGATGAGAACATCTCCGTCCAGATGATTTTCTAATAGGTACTCCACCTTATCGGCGGCGGCCTTCATATAGTCATATCTCCACGGGATTTCTGGTTCGTAAAATACTTTTACGGGAAACATTTTCCCGGGTATTTCAGTCGAGTTATCTTTATCTTCTAAACCGATGTATTCGGCGAACTTATTTCTCTCGATGGTGGCGGAGGTGATGACCAGTCTAAGAGGTTCCATGCCTGTGCCGATACGAGTATTGTTGACATCGATTAATAACCCGAGGCAAAGATCGATGTTTAAACTGCGTTCGTGCGCTTCATCGATCATGATAATAGAGAACTCGGAAAGAAAAGGATCAAATTGAATTTTTCTCAGGAGAATACCATCGGTCATAAAAGTAATGTCGGTACTGTCAGAGGTAAAATCTTCAAATCGCACATGATAGCCGACTGATCCCCCCACATCACAGCCCATCATGTCTGAAACTCTAGTAGTCACGCTTCTGGTGGCTACTCGTCTGGGTTGAGTGACGCCAATCTTGCCGGTGAGTCCCAGTTCGTCCCTCAGTTCGAGAAGTAGAGGTGGTAGACAGGTCGTCTTTCCGGAGCCGGTTTCTCCAATGAGAACAAAGTTTGGATGCTCTCGTATTTGTTCTCGAATTATTTTTCGAAGTCTTGCCACAGGGATATGTTCCAGTTCACCAAGTACTTTTTCGGGGTTTCTTTTTTCAGGTGACATTGCTAGCGGACGAAGATCTTTTCCTTGCGGACAATCTTTTTGGGACCCTTTTTGATCTTTTTGACTTTGACTACTTCTACTTTTGGAGCATTTTTGACCTTGATCGGCTCTGGACGAGTCTTTTCGGCTTTTGTTTCTCCCGATTCAGGAGTTTCGATCGTAGCCTCGACAGGAACCTCTATTTCGGCCTTTTGGCCTTTTTTGACGAAGACATCTTTAACTTTGGTAGCCTTTTTACCTAAGAGAGTTCTTAAGAAGTAGAGTTTGGCTCGACGGACCTTGCCTTTTTTAACGATTTCGATGCCGGTGATGGTGGGAGTATTGATGGGTAGGATTTTTTCGACACCCACACTGCCGGTAGCAATTTTACGCACGATAATGTTTTTTCCGGTTCCTTTACCACGGATAGCAATAACAATACCTTGAAATATTTGAATTCGGGTTTTTTCACCTTCTTTTACAGCCAACGACACTTTAATGGTGTCACCGACACCAAATTGAATCTTGTCCTGCCAGGTGATTTGATTTGCCATTGGCACATTCTACCAGTCGTGGAGGATTTTTTCCACCTGTTTAGCCAGGTCATCGGTGAAGTCAACCCTGTGAGGAAGAGTAATTTTTTTAATATTGTTGGCAGACTGGATAACGATGACCATTTCGTGTTCCCCGGGGTGTCTTTTGAGCAAATCCGAGACTGTCTGCATCACTTCCTTGGGGGTTCCTGACTTGATGAATATTTCATGTTGCAGTTCCGGGGGTGTCCGTTTTAAATCGATAAGGGTAACAGATTCAGCCACAATTTGAAGTTTGTCCTCTCGGTTGTCAACCTTCCCCTTGACAACTAGAGGTGAGTCTTCGATCCAGATTTGGGGGTTTTCGGCAAATAACTTAGGGAAGATAATACAGTCGATAGTGCCGGTGTCGTCTTGCAGGGTAGCAAAGGCCATCTTGGAATTGTTTTTTTTGGTGTTTACCAGCTTTACTCGAGAAAGGATGCCGGCAAGAGCCACTGTCTGGTTTAGATGAAGAGTAGCATCTAGAGTGGATATTTTATGGCTAATAATGTCCGACGCCTGACGGACAATCTTCTTGACCGGATTGTCTGAAAGATAGAAGCCTAGGAGTTCTTTTTCCAATTTTAGCTTATCTTCCAGAGTCATTTCTGGTATGTTGGGAAGATGATCGGTGGTATCACTGTCTGTCTGGTCGGTATTAAAAAGACTGACTTGATTTTCATCCTTTCCTTTTTGAAGTTTAACTGAGTTTTCCCGAATTACAGGGAGAGCTGAAAGTAGTTGAGCACGATTGCCAAAGCGGTCTAGCGCCCCGGCCTTGATAAGAGACTCGGCGACTCTTTTGTTTACTTTTTGTAAATCTACCTTCTTTAAAAAGCCGGTAAATGAATTGAAAGGTACGTTTTTTCTGGCTTCCAAAATAGCTGTAATAGCCGAGATTCCCACATTCTTTATGGCTGAAAGACCAAAACGAATAGCCTTTCCGGTATTCCTAGCTCGGCCTTCCGGTAGCCATTCAGATTCTAGGAGGTCAATAATGGTAAAGTCCGTCAGGGATTCATTCACATCCGGAGGAAGAACTTTAATTCCCAATTTTTCACATTCGGCGATGGCTAAGACAATCTTGTCGGTATCCCCCGCCTCGACAGACATCAGAGCGGTCATATATTCAACTGGATAGTGTGTTTTGATATAGGCTGTCCAATAGGCGACAATGCCATAAGAAGCGGCGTGGGCTTTGTTGAAGCCGTAAGCAGCAAAAGTTTCTATTTGCTTGAATAAATTTTCAGCCTTTTCATGAGGAATATGTGAGTGAGTGACACAACCATCGACAAACTTAATGTGCTGAGCTTCCATTTCTGAAACAATTTTTTTCCCAATAGCTTTTCGGAATTTATCGACTTCTTCCCAGTTGTAGCCCGCTAGTTCGATAGCCATGAGCAAAACATCATCTTGATAGGTGATAATACCGTAGGAGCGATCTAAAATTTTTTCCAACCCGGGAACAAAATATGTGATCTTACTTGGGTCATGTTTTCTGGCTATATAATCCGGAATACTACCCATGGGACCAGGGCGATAAAGGGCCACCATAGCCATGACGTCTTCAATTCTTTCCGGCTTCAGATCAATTAAGTACTTTGTCATTCCACCGCCGGCCATTTGAAAAACTCCAAAGGTTTCTCCTCTGGATAACATAGCGAAGGTTTCTTTGTCATCCAGTGGTAACTTTTTGATATTAATCTTAACGTCATGTAATTTTTCTACCAGCTTAACGGAATTAGCTAAAATAGTTAGGTTTGAAATTCCCAAGATATCCAGCTTGATTAGCCCAATATCTTCGCAGGCATGCATTTCGTACTGAGTAATGACCCTGTCCCCTCCACCGGTTTCCGTTTGAAGCGGGGTAAATTTGACCAGATCGTCTGGACCAACAATGACAGCGGCGGCATGAACGGAGATGTGACGGGCATTGCCTTCAACCTTTTGAGCCAGACTAAGCAGTTTTTTGATTTCCGGATCGCTGTCCCTCGACTTGGCTAGTTCCGGTGTGGTTTCTAAGGCTTTTTTTAGAGTCATCGGAAAACCCTGACTACCCTCGGGAATCATTTTGGCTATTTTATCGACTTTTGAGTAAGGCAGACCCATGACACGACCAATATCGCGAACGGCGGCTCGAGCCTTCATAGTACCAAAGGTACATATTTGTCCAACTTTTTCGGCACCATAAGTATCGGAAAGGTATTTGATGAGAGCGTCTCGGTGAATATCGGCCACATCTAGGTCAATATCGGGGGGTGAAGGTCGAAATGGATTTAGGAAACGCTCAAAGGGAAGGCGAAAATAGAGAGGATCAACGGTGGTTATGCCGATGCAGTAGGAAACCAGAGAGCCGGCGGCAGAACCTCTGGTGTTGGTATAAATTCCCCTGTCATTCGCAAAGTTAATTATACCGGACTCAAGGAGAAAGTATGGTGAGTAACCCTTTTTTTCGATAATTTCCAGCTCGTAGTTTAATCTGACGGTTTGTTCTTCGGTAACTGAGCCGAATATTTCCTGGCAACCTTGGTAGGCTTTTTCGCGCAGTACTTCACCGGCGGACTTGCCTTTGGGTAAGCCTAGTTTGGGAAAATACCACTCTCCCAGTTTAATTTGAACGTCACAACGGTCGGCAATTACTTGGGTGTTTTCGATGGCTTCGGATAGGTCGGTAAAATCAGCAGACATTTCCTCCGGACTTTTGAGATAAAAATCGGGGGTGTCGACATAGCGCATACGGTGAATATCGTCGAGCATTTTTCCGGTTTGAATACAAACAAGAGCGTCTTGAGCGGCGGCATCTTCCTGATTTATATAATGTGAGTCATTGGTGGCAATAAGCGGGATGCCCAGATCCCGAGAGAGCTTTACTAAACTTTCGCCATTTTTTATTTCGTTTTGGTGAAGCTCCAGAAGTTTGGGTTTTATTTCCGAAGGAACTTCCGGGGCGATGGCGTACTTATCGTAGTGGTGACGCTGGAGTTCGATAAAAATATTTTTGGAACCAAAGATCTGCTCATATTCCTGGAGTTCTTTTTTGGCTGAATTGTAACTTTCCTCCAAAAGAAGTTTTTGGATTCTACCGGCTGGGCAGGCTGTAGTACAAATGAGACCTTTGGAGTACTTTGCCAAAGTCTCTTTGTCGACACGCGGTTTATAATAAAAACCTTCGGTGTAGCCGAGGGTCACAATTTTCATCAAGTTTTGATAGCCCTCAAAATTTTCGGCTAAGAGAATCAGATGATTGGCGTCGGATTTGGTTCTGTCGAATCTGGATTCTTTAGCTAGATAGATTTCACAGCCAATGATCGGTTTAATTTCTTCCTTGGTGGCTTTTTTGTAGAACTCGATGGCTCCGTATAGCGAACCGTGGTCGGTGATAGCGACGTGAGTTTGCCCGAATTCTTTGGTTTTGGCGACCAGTTTGCTAATTTTACTGAGTCCATCTAAAAGGGAGAACTCGGTGTGTACGTGTAGATGGGTAAACTTTGGCATAACTCTCTAATCTTGGATGATAGCGCTCATTTTTACAAGAGCTCGGTGATGAGTTTGGTCAGAGTTTGGGGGTTGGCGGAGCCATGGGTAGCTTTCATCGCTTGGCCAACAAAAAAACCGGCTAAATTAACTTTGCCCTGTCGGTATTGATCCACCAGTGCCGGATTACTGGCCATTATTTCACGAATGACTTTTTCCAGCTCTCCCCTATCGGTAGTGCCGACTTTGGTGAGACTCAGATACTCGGCTTTGACATCACCGGTCGTGCTTAATTTACCGTTCACGATTAAACTGGCCATTTTTTTGAGGTTGACTTCTGGATCATCGGCCAGACTTTTGAGGCGTTCAATTGCCACGCGATTTTGATTGCTAATCAGAATTTTGGCGTCTTTTTTTTCGACTCCAAGAGAGACGAGATTCTCAATTGCCTGCTCAGGTAACAGAGGAATCTCCAGTCTTAATTTTTCCACCAAATCTTCTTCGATAATAAAGGGGGGAATGTCCGGCTCGGGGAAGTAGCGATAATCTTTGGCTTCTTCTTTGGCGCGCTGGAGAAAGGTAACTTTCTTGATCGGGTCGTAACCGCGGGTAGTTTTGTTGGTGGTCGATTTTTCGACACCTGTTTTTTCGAATTCTTCGACTTGTCTTTTGATTTCGTACTCGATCGCTTGGGAGGCGTAGTTAAAGGAGTTGATATTTTTAATCTCAACTATGGGAGTATATTTGCCACCGATGTTCAAATTGATCGTGGGTTCGAGACGCATCTGGCCTTTTTCCATGTCGGCGTTGGATACACCTAAGACGCGGATAATTTCGTGAATTTTCTTGAGATACTCTTTGGCTTCGGCACTGCTCTCCATATCCGGGCGAGATACTATCTCCACCAAAGGAACTCCACCACGATTGAAATCGATCAAGGTGACCCTCTCTCCGTTTAACTCGGTGTGCTGAAGTTTACCGGTATCTTCTTCCAGATGAACTCTTTCGATGCCAATTTTTTTGCCTGAATCTAACAATACAGATCCATCGGAACAAAATGGCTGGTCGTACTGACTAATTTGATAACCTTTGGTCAGGTCCGGATAAAAATACTGCTTACGATCAAACTTGGAAAGTCGATTGACGGAACAATTGAGAGCTAGACCAATTTTGATGCAGGATTCAATGGCTTTATTATTTGGTACCGGAAGGGCTCCGGGGAGACCAAGGCAGACAGGGCAGGTTTGAGTATTTGGTTTTTTACCAAAGTGATTGGCGGGGCAACCGCAGAACATTTTGGACTTGGTTTCCAGCTCGACGTGAACTTCAAGACCAATTATGGGAGTAGTTTTCATGAGGTTTTTTCTAGATCGGGGAACAAATTATAAGAAGTGTTTCGCTGATAACAATCGGTGATCATCAGAGCTTTTTTCTCTTGAAACTGATCACAGGTAATTTGTAAGCCAATAGGTAAATCGTCTACGAAGCCACAGGGTACGCTGGCTCCAGTGAGACCTGCGACGGAACTCTGCTCCAAAAGTACATCTTCCATCTCACCAAACATCGGTTGACCTTTAGTGGCCCCGACCGGAAGAGCCGGACCGGGAGAAACGGCGCCAATGAGGGCATCATAGGTTTTAAAAATCTTGGTGAATTGATCTATCATTTTGGTACGTACAGCTTCAGCTTTTTTGTAATAGGCATCGTAGTAACCGGCAGAAAGTGTGTAGGTTCCCAAAAGAATACGTCTCTTGGATTCCGGACAAAAAGCCTCCCTTGAATGTCCGAAACGAATGCCATCAAATCGAGCGAGATTGGAGCTGATTTCCGAACGAGAGATAACAGCGTAAGTACCGATCGCGTACTTTGGATCCATGAGAGATACCTCTGTAACCGTAGCTCCCAAGGAGCGAAGTCTGTCGGCGGCGTCTAAGATGAGCTGTTTTACATCTTCGCGCATGGTGGGTAACAGGTATTCTTTGACCAAACCAATTTTGACTCCAGACAAATCTTTTTTACCCAAAAACTGCGGATAGTTTTCGACTTCTTTTGGGCTAGTGGTGGCGTCCAGTGGATCTTTACCGGAGATAACATTAGTAATGAGAGCGGTGTCGACGATAGTGCGAGCCAGAGGACCAGGGGAGTCCGTTGAGCTCGCCATCGCAATTACACCGTACCGGCTAGCCCTCCCATAAGATGGTTTGAAGCCGGTGACACCGCACCACGCGGCTGGCTGACGGATGGAGCCGGCAGTTTCACTGCCCAGAGCGGCGGTGGCGAGCTGAGCGGAGATAGCAGCCGCCGAGCCACCGGAAGAGCCTCCGGGGAGTCTTTTAGTGTTCCAGGGATTGAGTGTGGGTCCAAAGTCAGAGGTCTCGGTACTACTACCATGGGCAAAAGAGTCCAGGTTGGTTTTACCGAGAAAGATGGCGCCTGCTTCAAGGAGTCTCCTTGTAGTGGTAGATTCGTACTGAGGTAAATATCCCTTAAGAATGTTTGAGCTGGCGGTAGTGGAGAGGCCTAAAGTTAAAAAATTATCTTTAATGGCCATGGGGATTCCCAGGAGATCTCTCGTAATCCCCTTCTCCGCGATTTCCCTATCGACGGCAACGGCTTGAATTAAGGCCTGATCGTTAAGAGCCAAAAAAATATTTAATTTGGGATTATATTTTTCAATGCGATTTAGAAAATGGCGGACCAAATCGACACAGGTAAAATCTCCCTTTCGGTACCCTTCGTGGACTTCGGCTATAGTTAGTTCGTGTAATTGTTTCATATGATGCGGGGAACAACAAAAAAACCTTCGTGAGTTCGAATAACCTCTCGCAATGCGGTTTCTTGGGGAAGAATTCTAGTTGTATCGACGATGTCTTCGCGGGTAATATTGCTGAGGCCTGTGACTTGGTAGGTGGCCGCCACTTCTGAGGTGTCGATCTCGTTTAACTGATTAATGACGTCGACCGTTTCGGTAAATTGACCAGCAAAGAGCTCTACTTCGCTATCTTGAAGTTTGAGATGAGCCAACTTGGCAATCTTTTTGACCTCTTCCGGTGTAACTATGACTTTATGCACAATCCAATTTTAGCAGTATTAGTCCTCATTTAGAAAGTTGGGGCTGAGGGAAATTTTTTTGTTTTTGACATCGTAGGCGACATCACAGACGTTATTTAGTAGATCGTGGTCGTGGGATATGAGGAGAACCGTACCTTCGTAATCCACCAAAAACTCTTCCAAGGCGGAGACAGATTTAAGATCCAGGTGATTTGTTGGCTCATCGAGTATCAGAATGTCCGGATTGGTGTAGAGAAAGAGCGCCAATTGAAGACGGGCTTTTTGGCCACCGGAGAGAGTCCAGATTTTGGATTTGATAGTGTGCTTGTCAAAATAGAACTTGCGAAGAACCGCGGCGGCCTGATAATCGGCAATAGGAAAACGTTTGGTAAAACAGTCAATGGGAGTGGCATCCTTGTCCAAGGTTTCGAGATGTTCCTGGGAATAATAGCCAACCTTGAGATTCTCCCCTATTTTGGCAACACCCTCGGAGGGCTCCAGCTGGCTAAGGATTAATTTGATTAAGGTTGACTTGCCGGTACCATTCGGAGAAATCAGAGCAACTTTCTCCCCCACCTCAATATATAGAGAGGCTTTTTCAAAAATTGGGTTATCTGGGTAAGAAAAACTTAAATCTTTGACCATGATGGCGATTTTGTGCTTGATCTGTTTACCGGAAACTGAGGTACTGAGCTCGATGTGAGAATCCCTTTTCTTGGGATCTTTGACCATTTCGGTTTCAAAACGAGCCAGACGTTTTTCCAGGGCGTGGTAGTATCGTGCCGCTTTGGTCCCGCTGGCGGCTTTTTGTCTGAATCTTTCGACCAATTCTTTTAATCTTTTATGCTCACGATCTTGGACATGGAAGAGGTGCTCTAGATCATCGCGTTCTTTTTGATATTCCAAGACAAATTTTTCATAGCCAAATGGGTAAGTACGGATACTGCCGTCTTCGACCAGCCAAGTATGTGTAGTAATTTGCTTTAATAAATGCCGGTCGTGAGAAATCATAATAATCAGACCATCAAAAGCTTGCATAGCACTAGCCAACCACTGTTTATTTTCGATGTCGAGATGATTATCGGGTTCGTCCAGAAGAAGTACATCGTAAAGACCGGAATATATTAGATCGGCCAGGAGAGCAATTTTCTTTTGGCCACCGGAGAGAGTCGGGAGAAAGTCAATTTCTTGCTGAAGATAGCCAATTCTGGGTTCCCCGGTCCACTCAATGCGGCCACTTTCTTGTTCTTCCAGATCGGCAATTATTTTTAGGAGTGTTGTCTTGCCAGAGCCATTATCCCCAATCAAGGCCACAATGCCGTTGCTTGTATGATTCAGGGTGACATTTTCGAGTAAGGGCTGGCTATAGCTCTTTTCGAGTTTGGTAATTTTAAGATTGATCATAGATTGGCTAGCCTCAAAGATTATACAGTCAAACGAAGGTAGAGTTTAAGTACGAAGGGCCTTTTTTGTCTCGCGATGTTTGCGGTTGGGCCTTCGGGGAGAGTCCTTGTAGGTACTATTTCTCGATTGGATGCAGGAGTATATCTCGACTATTTATCCTGAAAAAAATTAGGGTGACGATGCTTAACAAAGCCGGAACTGACATAATGGCCAAGGATCCAAATGACGCTAGATAACCAGAAAGTAATAATATGGGTATGTCAAAGAAACTTTTGAACAGACCCATTACGGATCCTGTTGTAGATCTATTCTGTGATTTTAATCTCCATTGTACCTGTTGATTGAAAAAAGGGTCTCTGATAATCCCTGTAAATATTAAGAAGATAGAAACAAAATAGGAAAGCCATTTATTGGTCGAAAAAGCGAATATTAAACTACAAATGAGAGTAACCCAGATCGGAAATTCAAAAATTAATCTCTTATCAAACCTATTGAAGATGTATTCGGCTTTGGAATATATCAGAATAATCACGCTATTAAAGATCGGATAGAGAAAACCCAACAATAAGACCGAGATACCCATATCAGTCAACGGTTTTTGATAATATTTCCAAAAAACAAAGCTGGCAATAAAAATAAAGGTCTTGTTAAAAGCAAAAGTTCTGAGAAGCGGAGATTTTTGTAGCAATGAGAAGGTCTCCTTCAATAGCCTGAGGTGAGTGAGTTTGCGCCCGATGTGTCTTTTGGGTTCGACTAGAAGAATGCCGAAGACCAAAGCAACGCCAGAACTTATTAGATTGATACCCAATAAAAGATTAAACTGTAAGGCGGTTAGGCCACCAGCAATCAAAACACCAAAAAGCGGTGTAACAATCTTTGAGGCTTTGGCGGCAATGCCATATTTGCCGGAGGTCTTCAAAACTACGCCCTCTTGTTTCATCTCTTTTAAAGTATCAAACAGGAATGCATCTTCAATCCCGGAGAAAAAAGAGAAGGAGACCGAAAGGAGAAAAGTATTAATAAAGAAAGGAATGAACCCGTAACCAAAAAACATGCTCAGATTGGCGAAAATATTAATAACCACACCGAGAACTATCGTCTTCTTCCTCCCCCATTTATCTGCGATCATGCTAGTGGGAATATCAAAGATAATCGTAGCAATCGACCAGGCAATTCCTAAGTAGAAGATTTGTGACATGGAGACCCCCCGGTGCAGATAAAAAAGCTGGATTATGGCTTGAAGTGCATTAAGCTCGATAAAAAACCGGCACCAAAATAGCAAAAATTTATTGCGCCTTAGGGTTTTGAACCGGTAAGAGTTAATGCTATTCACCTCTGAGGGCTTTGAGACGTTCCTGAACTGGTGGATGGGTGTTGAAAAGACCGGCAAACCAAGCAACGGAGTCGTGGTGGTTTTTTAGGGGATTGGAAATGTAGAGATGAGAGGTGGCTTTGTTTGCGGCCTCAAGCGGTTCCTTGTCGGCCGAGATTTTCTCAAGGGCATTGGCCAAACCTTCAGGGTATTTTGTTAGAGAGACTCCAGAGGCGTCGGCTAAAAACTCACGCCGGCGAGATATAGCTAACTGAATTAATTTAGCTATGATCGGAGAAAGGAGGGCTAGGATAAGACCAGCGACAAAGAGTACAACTCCCACATTTCCTTCGTTGTCACGACCACGTCCGCGAATACGAGTCCGAAGAAGAATGTCGGCTAGAAGAGTGATGAGACCAACCAAGATGGTAACGATACCCATTAGACGAGTGTCGTAATTTCGGACATGACTAAGTTCGTGAGCGATAACACCCTCAATCTCGGTTCGGTTTAATCTGGAAAGTAGCCCAGTGGTGGCGCAGACTACGGCGTGTTCCGGATCCCTGCCGGTGGCGAAGGCGTTCATAGCGGTGTCTTCGATGACGTAGAGTTTGGGCATAGGGACGTGAGCCACACGGACGAGATTCTCGGTGACGGTGAAAAAGTCAAAATGGTCTTTCTTGGTAGCCGGTAGGGCACCGGAAATAGAAAGAATAATACTGTCGGAAAAATAGAAACTGGCAAAGCTTAGGATCCCCGAAAGAATAAAAGCGATGCCGATGAAACTGTAGTCAAACCCCATGGCATAAGTTATGGCGTACGCGGAGGAGGCTATAAAGGCAATAAAACAAGTGATTACTACGCCACTTCGAAATTTATTTTCATCTACTTGCTCGTAATAATTTTTCATTGGTGGAGTGAGATTGCTTCGGTTCGAGTACGAAACTCGCAATGACGATTAAAGACTGACTTTGGTGTCTTTAGTTTCGTCTTCAGAGACGGAGAGGTGAGCACCTTCCATAGGGGTGGCTAAACCTTTTTGAGTCTTGAAGCCAAAGAGATTGGCGACCAGGTTACTGGGGAAAGTGACCACTTTGGTATTGAAGTCAGCCGATAGATCAATGACCACACGTCTGGCATACATTAATTTGTCCGAAGTGTCTCGAAGCTCGTCCATGAGACGAGTGACAACCTCAGTGCCTTTTATTTCAGGATTGCTTTCGACCAGGATTTGAAGTTTGGGCACTAAATTACTGATGGCATCCGAGGCTTTTTCAATCTTGGTCATGTCACCACTACCTGAAGCTTTGTCTACCAATTTTCGAGCTGAGGTAATTTCCTCATAGATACCTTTTTCGTGTTTGAGATAGCCTTTGACAGAGTTTTCCAGATTTGGAACCAAATTGGCTTGACGCTTGAGCTGATTGCCAATATCCTGAATTGAGGCAATAATTCTGGTCTTGGCGGTCTGGAACCAGTTGTAAAGATTAATGAGATAAAGACAGATGACCGCGGCGGCAATAATGAGTATTAGAGTTCCATTCATAGCTAGGTACAATTAGTAACAAATCTATTTTAGCACTACCTGGAGTTTTTGCAAAACAAGCAGGTGAACAATTTAGTTATCCGATTATTTCACGAGGTTTTCATAAGCACGAAAAACCCCACCGAAGTGGGGCTTTCCGATTAATAAATCTCGCGACTATTAATTTGTTAGCTAATTTTAGCGGCCTCCGAAGGATCTCGCAGGGCGGTCTTCTTTGGGACGAGCTTCATTAACAATAATGTTGCGACCGTCAAGGTCAGCACCATTCATTTTCTCGATAGCACTCTTAGCAGCTTCGGCGTCTTCGAATTCAACGAACCCGAATCCTTTGCTCCTGCCGGAGAACTTATCGGAAATAACTGTTATCTCACCAAGAGCACCAAAGGGAGAAAAGATCTCCTGGAGTCTGGATTGAGTAATATTGTAGGGTAGATTCCCTACGTACAAACGAACAGCCATTTCTGGCTCCTTTCTACTTTCCCCATGGCCATCATCGCCATAAGACAATCTGTAAAGGTTAAGATGATTTAACTAGCACATTATACCTTATTTTGACTTCTGCAAGTCCCAAATCTCCTTCTTGAGGTCATCGACAAAAACTTGGTAAGTGTTGGTTAGGCTCATGGCTAAGTCATAAGCATTGTTGTCATGCCAATCACAAGCGTCACCACAAGCCTCACCCTGCTCTCGCATAACTTTGACCAGTTTTGCTTCAGCAATAGCAAGTTTCTCCTTTAGTTGAACCAATTTATCCTCTTTGGTCATAAGATATTCTACACTTGTGGAGGTTATGGTAGAGAATTTAGAGATGAAGTCGTAAAATATACTCTATTGGGGCTGTAGCGCAGTTGGTTAGCGCGTCTCCCTGTCACGGAGAAGGTCGTGGGTTCGAATCCCATCAGCCTCGCAAGTGAAAAACTCTCCTTTACGGGGAGTTTTTTATTTGCCTAGAAATGGGATTCGAACAGTCGGAGCTGATTTCGTGACGAACTCAGCGAGACAGGTCCTGAGGCGAGCGAAGCGAAGACCGAGGGCGAATCCTCCGTCACAGGCGGACAGGCATCAGCCTCGCAAATAGCCTTGACTAATTAATATTAGTGTTCTAATGTTAGATATGTCTAAGAATATTAGAGATGATATACAATTGGTCGAAGTTAAAAATAATTGGTCTTGGTTTAGAAAGATACTGGCTTTTTCCGGTCCCGGGTACTTGGTAGCTGTTGGCTACATGGATCCAGGAAACTGGGCGACAGACTTGGCTGGGGGATCAATGTTTGGATATCAACTGTTAAGCGTCATACTCCTTTCAAGTTTGATCGCCATTCTACTGCAACATCTGGCAGCCAAACTGGGAATCGTCACCGGAAAAGACTTGGCTCAGGCGAGTAGAGATTACTACCCAAAAAAATATCGGATTGTGCTATGGCTTTTAGCCGAAGTGGCGATTATTGCCTGCGACCTGGCAGAAGTAATCGGTTCAGCCATTGCCTTACAATTACTTTTTAAAATCCCCATTTTAATCGGAGTCCTTATTACCTCACTTGATGTATTTTTGCTGCTATTTTTACAATCAAAAGGGATTAAGTACTTGGAGGCTTTGATAATTTCACTGATTGCCCTAATCGTTAGTTGTTTTGCTATTGAAATCTTCCTTTCCAGACCGGACATGTTCTCTATTATCGGCAGTCTATTACCCAGTTCACGGATCATTACCGACCAGTCTATGCTTTATATAGCTATCGGAATACTGGGGGCGACCGTGATGCCGCACAATCTATATTTACATTCATCTCTCGTCCAAGCCAGAAAAATCACTGGAGCGAAGAATCCAAAAAATGAAGCCATTAAGTACGCGACGATAGATTCCACGATAGCCCTGTTTATCGCCACTTTTGTAAACGGAGCCATTTTGATCTTGGCGGCGGCTGTCTTTCACAAAAACGGTCTTCATGAAGTAGCTGAAATCCAGGAGGCCTATCGACTGCTATCGCCACTACTGGGGACCGGTTTGGCTGGGACCCTCTTTGCTTTGGCTCTCCTAGCCTCAGGACACAACTCAACGGTGACGGGAACAATGGCAGGTCAGATAATTATGGAGGGATTTATTGATCTTCGCCTAAAGCCTTGGCAAAGAAGATTAATTACTCGTCTCCTAGCCATTACCCCGGCTATATTTGTCATACTGATGTTCGGTGACCAGTTTTTGGGAAAACTACTAGTCTTGAGCCAAGTGGTGCTAAGCCTCCAACTTCCTTTTGCAGTCATTCCCTTGGTACACTTCACAAATAAAAGAGAAATCATGGGTAGATTTGTAAATCCTTTAGCCATAAAACTTTTTGCAAGTTTTGCGGCATTTTCCATCACCGGTCTCAATACCTGGATGCTTTACTCAATCATAAAATAAACTATAATTTACACCATGAAAAAGAAGTTGTCTGAACCTAACGAGGATTACTTGGAAAGAATTTGTGAGTTACTCGACTCAAAAAGTTATGCCAGGGTTACGGACATTGCCGAAGAGCTAAGGGTAAAACCGGCTTCCGTGACAGCCATGTTACATAAGCTGGAAAACGACGGTTATGTAATCAGAGAGGCATACAGAGGTTTCTCTTTAACCAAAGAAGGAAGTAGCGTGGGTAAGAAAATTCAAAAGAGACATGAGATACTAACCAGATTTTTAACATTTTTGAAGGTCGATCCTAAGGTTGTGGCTGAAGATATTGACGGTTTGGAACATCATTTAAGCGATCAAACATTAATTAAGTTAGAGAACTTTCTTAACCAGATGGCGGTTAAATAACTGCCTGTGTTGGCAACGTTTGAAAACCGGACTGATTAACGTTTCAAAAGTGGACTTTAGGAAACTGTAAACGTTGGTAGAGGTTCATGAAGACTAATTGTTCTCTCCACCAAATACGGACTTCAACTGTTTGTTGTTTTCGGTTAGGAACCAAGTGGATCTCCACTTCTTCATGAGG
>Ga0209211_10000668_pt1 | contig 68525 bp, 81 predicted proteins | sample RifGroA2_FD_183992 | JGI IMG/M metagenome (GOLD analysis project Ga0209211, IMG submission 183992) | Groundwater microbial communities from Rifle, Colorado, USA - Groundwater A2 (SPAdes) (version 2) | ecosystem: Environmental > Aquatic > Deep subsurface > Groundwater | place: Rifle, Colorado... | reverse complement strand
AGAAAACGCTTGTATCACGGCACAGAACGGCACAGGCAAAACCACTGTATATGATGCGTTTTTGTGGTTGTTATTTGGCAAGGACAGCACAGGACGTAAGGACTTCGAGATTAGACCTCTTGACGAAGACAATCAACCCATTAAGGGACTTGTTGTTGCCACCGAAGCTACATTGAGAATTGATAGTGAAATTCATACTTTCAAAAAAGAACAATGCGAAAAAACAATGAAAGAGAAATTTGAAGGTGAAATAAAAGAACGCATATCCTACCCAACATCTTGCTATATTGACGATGTCCCATTGCTTGTTAGTGAATATCAGAAACGAATTGTAGGAATTATTGCCGAAGAAAATTTTAAGACCCTTACTGACCTGACATACTTTAATAATCTGCATTGGACTAAACGTAGAGCCTTATTGCTCGAAATTGCCGGTGAAATTGGTACTCCCAAGGGTTTTGAAGAACTCTTAAACGCTCTTAATGGCCGGTCTATTGAGGACTACAAGAAAACCCTACACCAAAGAATCAATGGTAATGGTTCAAACGTAAAGGGTTTAAAAAAAGAACTGGAGGAAATCAATCCACGCATTGACGAAATTAACAGGGGTTTTGCCGGATATGCACAGGCCAACACCACAGAACTATCAAGAAGCCGCAACGATATTACCGCCAAGATAACCAAAATTGACGGTATGCGTAACGGTATCTTTGCCCAGGAGAAAGAACGTCAGGCCAAAATAAACACCCTGAACGCCTTACAGGCCAAGAAAATTAGACGCGAGGGCGAACTTGCGAATGATACCAGCGGGATTACAGAACTGCTGAACGAAAAGGCACAGATTGAAACTGTAGTTGCAAAGCAAAAGCAGAATACTTTTGACGCACAAAACGCTGTAACAGTTAAACAGAACCAGATTACAAACAAAAAATCAGAGATTGACGGACTTACACAGAGCAGGGCAAACATTCTCAAGGAACTGGAAGCAGCTAACAAAGCTGATTTGGGCGTTGATGTTCAGGTTGAATCTGATACCTGTCCTTATTGTGAACAGAAACTACCGGCAAAGAAACTGGCCGCAGCACAAAAGAAAATTCAAGATAATATCGACGCTGCACAGGCCAGAAAACAAGCCAATATTACCAAAATTGGTGAACGTGGTCTGGTTGTTAAAAAGTCAATTGATATTGTTGCCGCTGAAATCAAAAAACTGGAATCGGAGCTTTTGGCTTTACGGCAAGTCTATGAGCAAATGCACATCGAAACCACCGAAGCCGTAAAAGCCAAAATGATACGCTTTGCCGAAATTGATACCCTTATTTTAAACAACCCCAAACCCGACCCTGCCATAGATGGGGTATGGCAAAAGATTACCGCTGAAATCTTAGTGGTCGAAAATGAAGTCGGCGAGCCTGTCAGCGAACAATTACAGGCTCTTGATAATCGCCGGACAATCCTGAATAACGACCTTGCCGAGGTCAACAAGGCTCTGGCCGCCGCCGATAGAGCTGTCCAGGACAAAGCCAGAATTGCAGAACTGGAAGCCAAAGAAAAGCAACTGGCACAGCAGTTAGCTGACATCGAGCGACAATTAGCAATGATAGGCGACTACACACAAAGAGTATCAGCCTTAATAGAATCGGCGGTAAACGGCAAATTCCAACACGTAAAATTCAAACTATTTGAAACTCAACTCAATGGCGGGATTGTTGACGCTTGCGAAGCAACTTTCAATGGAGTGCCTTATTCCGATTTATCAACCGGTCAGCAGATACTTGTCGGCATTGACGTAATCAATACACTGTCAAATCACTATGGAATGAACGTAGTTTTGTTCATTGACCATTCGGAGAGTATGACCCTGCCTATTGAAGCAAACAGTCAGACAATCGAGTTATACGCACAGGGCAGTTATGTTGAAAAAACCATAAACCCGTCAACTGGAAAGCTCGTAGAAATATATCACGATTTTAGCAAATTAACCATAACAAAGAAAGAAAGAGAGTTAGCAAATGTCGAATGAAAATGAAAAACAACCCCAAGTTCCACCAAGTGAGTTACAAAAAACCGAAGCGGCAAAACCGGCAATGCTTGTAAGTGTTGATAATAGTGAATTTAACTGTTATCTCGATACTGCAAAATTCAACCAGCTATTTCGTGCAGCACAACTACTTGCGTCCACAGAAATAGTCCCTGTTCGTTACCAGAAAAAACCCGCCGACTGTTTTGTTGCTATGCAGATGGCTATTAGGATGCAAACTGACCCGCTTATGTTTATGCAGAATACTTATGTAGTACAGGGCAGGCCGGGGATGGAAGCTAAATTCGTCATTGCCTTAATAAACAATCGCGGGCCGTTCAAAGGTCCGGTGCAATGGGAATTTAAGGGGCAGGGCAATAGTCGTGCTTGTACCGCTTACGCTACGCATAAAATCACAAACGAGGTATGCAAGGCAACTGTTTCGTGGGATATGGCAGAAAAAGAGGGTTGGACAAAAAAGAATGGCTCAAAATGGCAAACTATGCCCGACTTAATGTTTCAGTATCGTTCAGCCTCTTTTTTAGCAAACCTTTACTGTCCCGAAGTGAAAATGGGAATGATGACGGTAGAAGAAATCATAGACATAGAGCCTGAAAATTTTGAAGCCGCACAAAACAAGGCTAATCAAAGAATCAAAGACAGTTCTGGCAGCAGACCGATAGACACGGCCTTTGAAGAACCGGCCGCCGGTACAGAGCAGCCAGAGAACGCAGGTCTGGAATCGCAACGGCCGCAAGACGATACACCGCCTCAAAAACTGCCTTATTACTGCCCAGTCTGCGACACAGAGCATCTGTATCAAAAAGGCAACAAGTGTCCAATGGTCGATAAAGACGGCAACCCCTGCACCGGCAAACTTATAAAACAATAGGACTTTGAAACGTGAAATTTGAACAAAAATATAGCAGCAGTTCTGGCAATCTATACACGCTCCAAACGTCAACAGGCAAGACTTTGTTGATAGAATGCGGCGTGCCTTACAAGAGATTGCTAAAGGCTCTTAATTACGACCTGAGCAACATTGAGGCTGTATTATTGAGCCACGAGCATAACGACCATTCGCAAGCCGTGATAGAGCTGATAGAGGCCGGACAAGATGTGTATGCGTCTGCCGGCACTCTGTCGGCTTTGGGAATAAAGGAAAATTGCCCTCACTATCGCCGGACAAGGGCTATCGCAAATAACACGCTTGTAAAATTACCGAGCTTTCAGGTGTTCGCTTTTAACGTTCATCACGACGCAAAAGAGCCGATGGGGTTCATAATCAGGGAGCCGGCAACAAATGAGTTTATGCTTTTCGCGACCGACACAAGCCACATTGAGCAACGATTTACTTATCCATTCTCGATTATTGCTTTGGAATGCTCGTACTCCGGCGAAATACTCGGCCAGAGAGTAGACACACAGACCATCAATGAGGAACTTGCAAAGCGGCTACTGACTTCGCATTTAGAAAAAGGCCAAACTATGCGGTATATCAGCGAGTTTTGCGACCTGTCAAAATGCCGCGAATTACACTTACTCCACCTGTCGGCTGAAAATATCGACAAAGAGCAAACAATTAACGAATTCGAAAAGAGATTTTTTTTGAGACCAATAACGGTGAATTGAAAGACTTTAATGCAGGGCTGGCGGTGAGCGTATTGTCGCTGGCTCTGCTTAAACTTAGAAAGGATATTTAAAATGAACACAGAACAGTTTGAAAAGAGCGTCCAAAATAAGGCGAATCAAAATGTGCAACAAAAAATAGCAACTTTTAAGGAATCGCTCAAAAAAGCATTAAACACCTTAACTGGTAGCGAATGTCTGTCTAAAGATTATTACTGTTATATAAGTCCGGACGGATGCAAGGCCAACAAAGAAATCTTCCAGCTTTTTATTAACGGCGACACGATAAGCCCTAATGATTGGCCAAAATTTCTCTGGGAAAAGGAACAAAAAGAAGTCCGCGAGAAGTTATTTGGAATGATGGACATTATGCAACAGGCTTTACTTGCGAAAGAGCCGTCTGAAAAAGATTTTAAACCGGCAGATTCAAAGGCTGAATAAATGGACTTCGAGCAACATAACAAAGAGCAGGCAGAAATCAAGCAGGGCAATTTGCAAAGCCTCTATGCAGGTCTTGAAAGAAGCTCACGAGCTTGCAGCTGTAAATGGCTGGGATTTGATTATGTGCAACAATTATCATTTTCAGCTTATCCATACCGTCAAGAAGTGGATTTACAATTTATATCCAAGTAATCAGCGAATATGGACAGACGCAAAGCACGGCGGCAAGTTTATTCCAGTACAAAGGCCGTGGACGCTTTTAGATGTAGTCAAAGAGGCAATAAAATTAAGTTAAGCAATATAATTTAACAACCTAAAAGGATTGACCAGATGCCAATGGATGGCTCAATAACACTATACGGAACAAGAATAGACGGCAAGGCTTGTGCTATATGGCAAGACGTTTATAAAGCCTGCGAAACTTTCCACCGCTTCAAAATCGAAATCAGCGATAGAGACAGCGAAACCACATCAATACAGCAAATGGCGTATTGGCACGCAAAACCAATAAAGCTCTATGCAGATTATGCCGGTCTATCGCTCTGGAAAGCCGAACAATATCTCAAACGTGAATGCGGCGAACACTTCTTTATGCACGAAGTCAAAGAAAACGAAAAAAGACGCGGCCAAAATATATTTGAGTGCCTTAATCCGAATTGCCGCAATCTGTTTGTAATCCCCAAAAAGAATGTAGCCGGTCTGTATATCTGCCCGCAATGCTACGACGAAAGAATCCGCTTGTTTTTTATGCTGTCAAAAACTGAATTATCAATCGCAGATTTTAACCACGTTTTGGAATCGGCTTGGGATTTTATGGAATCAATAAACTGCCATTGTCCAAAGCCAGACCCTGAATGGCGTAAAAACGAAAAGGAGCAAATATGAAAAAAGAAGTTTTGCACTCTTTAAAAGTCGATAGGGTTTTATCGCAAAAGACCGTGATGAACAGCAGGCACACTGACAGGATACTTGCCGACATCGTTAAGCCTGTTGCAGACCTGGCTATGAAAACAATTTACATACATAGCGAACAGGAACAGCGAAAAAATGGCACAGCATCGGCAAGGCTGGCAAAAAGAGCGGCAGAGGTAATGTAATGGCTGATGAAAATGTAACCTATGTACAGCTTGAGCCAGGAGCTTTTCTTTCGGATGCCGACTTCCAACTTATGACCGGCGAAGAGAGAGGTTGTTACTGGACTGTAATTTTATACCTGTACCGGAACAGCGGCAAAATGAAATATGAGGCCAATTCACTTTCCACTTTGTGTAATGTCAAACCCGATTTCGATTTTAAAACCGTCCTTTCTAAATTCCAAATTAAGCGAGGGTACTTATATCACAAGAGGGTAACGAGAGAGATAAAAAAGGCACAAGATAAGAAAGCTGCTGGACTTACAGCCGCAAGAGCAAGATGGAATCCGCAAAACGAAGTTGATGCGACCGCAATGCGGTCGCATAGCGACAGTAATGCGGCTGCAATGCCAATAGAACTAAATAGAACTAAAGATAATAATATACACACACATACACCCGCCACAGGAAAATTCACTTTGTCGGAAGTTAAAGACGCGGCGGTATTGGCAGGGTTATCACTGGAACAGGCAGAGCAGTTTTTTAATCACTACAACAGTCAGGGATGGATTAAGGCAAATAATCTCCCAATCACCGATTTGCCAAGTCAATTGGCGAACTGGAAACAAAATAATTACAAATTTGAGGGCAAAAACAATGGTAATAACCGACAAGCAGCTTCGGCAAATAACCGCAAACCACAAAAAGGACAAACAGCAGGAAGTCCCAATGCTGGCGGAGGGTTTGAAAATGCTTTTCGATAAATGCGATAATTGCGGAATAAGACCAAAGGCGAAAGATAAAAAATTGTGTCAACGCTGCATAGACCGCTTTAGGCGTAAGCAGGGATTGAATATACAGGCTTTCGCAAGCGGACTGCCCATAGAATATCTAACTGCCGAGCTAATTGATTTTGCGAAATTGTCAGGTGTTTTAGAAAAATGGGATATGCAGGAAAACTTATTTTTTACCGGCAATACTGGCACAGGCAAAACACGGGCGATGTATGCCCTGATGAAAAAATGCTATGCGGCAGGCTGCTTGTCGAAAATTGTTGAGTTTATGCAGGTCTGTTCGGATATTCGAGAAACCTACAACACGGATAGTAAGACTTCTGAAAACAAGATTATCAAAAGTCTTGCGGAATTAGATGTGCTTTTTGTTGACGACTTGGGTTTGCAGTCTGGCATAAGTGATTTTGCTTATTTGACGTTTTACCGGATTATCAATGCGAGAATTATGCAGGGGCTTACAACGGTCATAAGTTCAAATAAAACTCCTGAGCAAATCGGGGCGATGTTCGATAAACGAATCGCAAGCCGGCTGAATGAGTTTAGGGTTATAGAGTTTTCAGGCGAAGATTTCAGGGCGAAAGCACGGACACAAAATACCGGCAAACAATAACGGATTGTAACCGGCTCACGGACGAGCCATTTTTGAAAAAGGAAAGTTATGAATTTACAAAAAGAAAACGGCATAGGCTGGTGTGATTTTACGGCAAACCCTGTGCGTGGCAAATGTTTGCATAATTGCCCGAATTGTTATGCTGAGTCGATACGACAGAGATTTAATTTGCCAGCAGAAATATCTTATAATCCTAATTGGTTCGACTGGAAACAATTCAAGAAGTTTCGCAAAGACCACGATGGTATAAGACCTCGTATTTTTGTTGGGTCTATGCACGATTTATTCGGTAATTGGGTTTTGTCGGTAGAAATAAAAAAGGTTATCGGCCAATGTCAATTATATCCTGATTGCGTTTTTCAATTCCTTACTCAAAATCCTGCCAGATATTCAGAGTTTGAATGGCCGAATAATTGTTGGTTGGGAACTACCATTAGGCGACCTGCTGAATTGGGGCGATATGACGATTTAGCAAAAATAAAAAGCAGTGTAAAATTTATTAGTTTTGAGCCGCTTCTGCAACAAACACCAGTTGTTATTGAGAAAAAATATATCGACTGGGTAATAGTTGGCTGCGAAACGGGCTACAATGCAAGACCGTGCAGAATTGAGTGGATGAAAGGTATTGTTGAACAATGCAAAGCCGCAGGCGTGCCGGTCTTTGTAAAGCAAACGCCAGTGTGGAAAGTTGGTCAAAGATGTTTTAACTCGGCAGAGGAAGCAAAACTGATATTCGGAGAAAAATGTATCCCCAAAAAAGTTATCAGCAAAGATATGACAGACTGGACAAGTAGTTTGATTGTAAGGGAGTTTCCAAAATGACACCAGATTTAAAACAGCGAACTATTACAACGCTCGACTGGATGATTGCCCACTTTGATTTTATGAATGAGCAGACAGGGCTGGAAGCAGAAGATAGCCCGGAACTGAAAGAGGCTAAAGACCTTCTGGCGGAGTTGAAAATATGAAGCCGAGAAATTTATTTATTATCAGCGTTTTGTTTTGGCTTTCCGAAACGTGGTATTTTGGTTGGAACACAAAACCATCTTGTCGGGCTGAAAGGATTTGCGATTGGATGGCAATTGTAACCTATACAGTAGCTGTTTTTCAAATGGCAGTCCAACACATCGCAAATGAAGTGGTAAAGAAAATTAAAAAGGAACTGAAATAATGATAATTTTTGAAGTGTTAGGAAATCCAAAAGGATTGAAGCGACATAGAACATTCAGACGCGGCAATTTTCAGGGACAATACGACCCATCGAAAGCAGATAAAAATGTTTTTGAAGTTATCGCTCGTCAGCACGCTCCAGAAAAGCCGTTTGATTGTCCGCTGCGAGTTGATATGCAATTTTTCTTTCCACGGCCGAAGAATCATTACGGCACAGGCAAGAATAGCCAGGTATTAAAGCCAACTGCTCCGAATTTCCATATAAGCAGGCCGGATATTGATAACTGCCAGAAGTTTGTACTGGACGCATTGAACGGCGTATTCTGGAAAGACGACAGCGTCGTTTGTGAAAGCAAAATCAAAAAGTTGTACTCGAACAGGCCGAGAACTGAAATCGTGATAACACAATTATAAGATTAAGAGTTTTATCAATTTCGATGTGAAGTTGAAAAATTATAAACATTTTTTAGGAGTTTTATTATGGATGAACAAACAAAATCAGGAGTTGATATTGTCAACAGCATTTTGGGGAATATCTCAAAAGGCAACAGCACGCTTATTGAAGTGTGCAACGAGTTGACAGAGGACGGCAAAAAAAATATCAAGTTTGCCGTAGAACAAAGGCAGGTATGCCCTGAGCAGCCGAAGCCGCCGATTAAGGCCGAAAGCCCGAAACGTGCACACGTTTTCCACGATGCAGTAGGCTTCGCAGAGTATTTGACAAAATACAAAACGACTGACACTGTTGTATTTATTGACATTGCCGGCCAGAAAGCGGTTGCGGTAATTAACGAAAAAGCTGAAAAAGGTTTTGAGACTGTGGAATTGTCGCCAGCATTACATCCGCTATTCACACCGTGGTTGCCTTTGTTGAATAACCAGCCAAAACCAATTCAGTTTTTTGCAGATTTTCTCACAGCAAACCGCAGGAGCATCACGCAGCCGGACGGCAAGACGTTGGTTCTTATGCTTTCACAGGTCAAGGTCTCACGCAAGATAACTCTGCAACGTGGTTTCGGAAAGCACTGTATCAATGGCCTCACCTGCGAAATGGATATTTTCGGGCAACAGCCACAAAGTGAGCAAATCGAATTGCCGGATTCAATCAAGATAAGTGTCCCGCTGTATATCGCAACTGAGCCGGTCGAAATCGAAGTCGATTTGACGCTCGGTGCAGACGATGAAGAAATTTACGTCAAATGTCAGTCAGCCGATTTGACCGTAAAAACTGTCGAGGCGTTCAATGCTATGCTTGAGAAGGTCAGGGCTATTAAGGATGTAATTGTAACGCTCGGCAAACCTGGAACTGCAAGCTGGGACTATTTGCGATAAGGCTATGTTGTCTTATCGTTTGAAAAGGACTTTAGAATTTTAGGAGTAATACAATGTCAGAAATAACAATGCTTGTGCCTCTCAATTTAGAACTCATAGACGAGGGGTCATTTATGGAGAACGCAAATAAGGCGTTGCTCAATTTGCAGGCTCAGCTTGCCGAACACGTCAACACTTACGGCCACAAAGCCAAAGGGGCAAAGGCAAAGCTCAGCATCGAAATCGTTTTGGGCTGCATTGACACAGAACACGGAGCTTATGGCTGTGCATCGCAGATTAAAACAACGATGCCGTCTGCTCCGCCGTCAGTGTCAATGTTGATGTCAGGCAGTACGCAGACGGGCGAGGGTTGCTTACTCTGTAAAAAAAGCGGCTCAAGTAAAGATTCACCGAAACAGGGCAAGTTTTTAACGGTCGATGGTAGAAAAATCGACCCGATTACCGGCGAAGTTATCGACCAAAGCTCTTTTATAGAGCCTGCAAAAGTGGTTGAAGCCGCTAAAGCGTAAAAACATTCGGATTGGTCTCCGATGAAAGCTGTGGGGGCTGTCGCAAGGCAGCCCTGCACGGCGAAATTAAAAATGTCCGTTAATGTAACGGCTAAAATAGCAACAATTTTTTAGGAGTAGTAAAAATGAAAAAAGTAAAAACAATGTTGATGATAGTTGTGTTGACTATCGGGCTGTTTGCGTTTTCTGGATGCAATCAGGCAATCACACCGGCACAGATTAAGGCCGCAACGGCAAAACAGCAGACGCTACAAACCACAGCAAACGCTATCCAGACGCAGGCTACTTTGTTGGCTGAACAATTGAAAGCCGCTGGAATTGTTGACGCTAATCTTGTGGGTAAAATCGCAGTGATGAATGCACAGGCGGATAAATACCTTGCCGAAGCGAATAGTATTGCAGTTGCTATCCAGCAGGTTCAACTAACCGGAGATACTACAACGGACTGGATTACGACAATCAGGGCTGTCAATACTGCGACTGCCCCGGTCAATCCATACGCTCCATTGATTGAGGGCGGGTTAGCGGCGGCGACTATTCTTGCGGGCTGGCTTGCGAAGCGTAAAGCGGCAGAAGCGGCAATCGCTCAAGCGAAGTATCAGGCACACAAGCAAGGTGTTGAAAAGACTATGAAAGAAGTGTCGGTCAGCGAAAATGCTGACGTTAAGGCCGTTGAGACACAGCTATATGATAATATCGGCGAAGCAAGAGCAATGTTAGGCGTATAAACATTTTTTGGGGCTGGCCGTTAGTCGTGGCAGCGGCCAGTTTTTTGGAAAGGCGAGATATGAAATACGAACTTTTGGGCGGTTGGAAGTACCGACTTGTCGAGCCGATACAACGAAGAACGGAAATTATCGGATACAATCTATACACACCATACTGCCACCTTTACGAAAATGGTCTATTGCTTCTTGGAGTCGGTTACGCCTGGGACGGTGCGACCGGCGTACCTGATACGCCAGAGATTATGGAAGCCGCAGCGGTACACGATGCGCTATACCAGCTTATGCGATTAGAACTACTCAACCGTGAGCAGTGGTTTGAGTATGCAAACCAGCTACTCTGCACGATGTGCATTGAAAAGGGAATGAAGATGGAAGATGCGAAGCGAATTTACTGGGGTGTGAAAACTTTCGGCAAAGCGGCAACTTTCCCAACGAAACACGAGAAACATAAGATTATTGAGATTGATTAGAACGGAGTGAATATGAACGAGCGAAAAATCACAGATAAAGAAATTGAGCTTTTGAGGCCATATACAAAGAAACGAAAGGTACTTCATTGGGGTAAGCCCTCAATGGTAACGCCTTGCCTGATTAACACTGTCTTTGGCAACGGCAAACAGCTTATGGGATTTCAGACACTAAATAATAGACCGAAGTATTATCTGGTATTGGTTGATTCAAAAACCCCGATAGATAATAACAATGACGACGCTCTTGATGAGTTTTTTGAAAAACATTTTGGCATTTTTCCCGATGTGATATATCAAGCCATTGAGGAAGAATATGGCAACGCTAATGATATTGAAAATGGCTATGACCACGAAAACAATAACAATTCTCCGTGCAGGAAATTCAATAAAGGGGCTGACTGTTGCCAGTGTGATAAAGAGTATGATTGCAAATGGACAAAATGGCCTGCTTTAAATTGTGATTGCGGTTGCTCTTGGTGGCAAGAAGCATCGACTAAAGAATTAAAAAAGTGTTTTCAGAAACACAAGGAGCGAAAGTAAAATGTTAAAAAACTATACCAGTTCAGTTTCAGCAGAGCGGTCTATTTCATTTATCGAAAGCAAACTGGCTCATCACGGGGCGAAGTCGATTTTAAAAGAGTATGACGCTAACAAGCAGGTGTCCGGTGTCAGCTTTATTATCCCTGTCAATGGCACAGACTTGCCGTTTAAGTTGCCCGCCAGAATTGCGGAATGCGAAAAAATTCTGCTCGGCCAGTTGTCGTCAAGGTCGAGACCGGAAACTAAAAAGAAAATATCAGAACAGGCCGCAAGAACCGCGTGGAAGATTCAGGCTGACTGGATAGAAGCACAAATGGCAATGGTTGAGCTTGCTCAAGTTGAAATTACAGAAGTCTTTTTGCCGTACCTTTTTAATTTTCAGACTCAAAAAACAGCGTTCCAGACTTTCAAAGAAAAGGGTTTTAAGAATCTTCTGCCAGCGGGGGCGAAAAATGAATAAGAAAAAAACAATAAAACCGAGAATTAAAATTTGCAAATTAGCAAAAGCCCGTAATAAGTTTTTTGAGGAAAATCCTAAATTGCTTGAGGGTTCAGCGTCAGGCCAGTATCTCAAAAATCGTTTAGAGGTAGCTTTTATTTCAGGATGGAATTATGCAGAGGTGAGTAATGCCCAAAGTTAAATGCCTTAACTGTGGATGGACTGGCTGTGAAGAAGATTTAAAGCCATTTACTGAAGATGGAAAATTTGGCGATGGGGCAGGTGGCTATGGCTGCCCTAATTGCAAAACAGACGAATACTTAATAGACGCGGAGTATGTATGAACACCCACGAACTAATCATTGATTGCTTTGCAGGCGGCGGCGGAGCTTCGCAGGGCATTGAGCAGGCTTTAGGCCGGTCGGTCGATGTAGCTATCAATCACGACCCCGAAGCAATAGCAATGCACCTGGCTAATCACCCGAACACCCTGCATTACACGCAAGATGTTTTTGAAGTCAATCCGTTTAAGGTGGTCGGCGATAGACCTGTCGGCTTGTTATGGGCATCGCCGGACTGTACACATTTTTCAAGAGCCAAAGGCGGCAAGCCTGTCAAAAAGGAAATCAGGTCTTTGGCTTGGGTAGTTATTCATTGGGCGGCAACGGTCAGGCCGAGAGTCATAATGCTTGAAAATGTGCCGGAGTTTAGGACTTGGTGTCCGCTCGATGAAAACAATCAGCCCGACAAAACAAAGACCGGCGAAACATTCAACCAGTGGTCAGGTCAGCTAAAAGGCTTAGGCTATCAGGTTGAATTCAGGGAACTATCAGCTGCGGATTATGGCACACCGACAATCCGCAAAAGATTATTTATGATAGCTCGTTGTGATGGACAGCCGATTGTTTGGCCGCAGGCCACACACGCCGAGCCAGGTAATATCTTTGGCCTGCCTGCATTTAGAACAGCGGCAGAATGTATCGACTGGTCGATACCCTGTCCGTCAATCTTTGAGCGTAAAAAACCACTGGCAGAGAACACGCTGCGGAGAATTGCAAAAGGCATTGAAAAGTTTGTAATAAATACCGGCAATCCTTTTGTTTTGGGAATAGACCATCAATCAAACCCCGCTGCGGTATGGCCGATAGATTCACCATTGAGGACTATCACGCAGGAAAACAGATTTGCTTGTGTCGCCCCGATGCTCACAAAATATCACGGCGGCCTTGCGGGCGAGGGGCGAGGGCAGAAATTAGATAAGCCGCTGTTAGTACAGGACACTCAAAACCGTTTCGGGCTGGTATCTGCTTTCCTTACAAAGTTCTACGGCACAAACATTGGCTCTGATATGAGACAGCCAGTGCCAACAGTAACAGCCACAGGACAGCACATAGGCGAGGTCAGGGCGTTTTTAATTAAGTATTATGGCTGTGGCATAGGACAGCCCGTTACAAGGTCGCTGGACACAATCGTAAGCAAGGACCGATTCGGGTTGGTTACAGTTGCCGGCCAAAAATATCAGATTGCAGATATTGGCCTAAGAATGCTTGCCCCGCGGGAATTGGCAAAGGCACAGGGGTTCCCGGACAGCTATATTTTGACTGGCACAAAATCTTGTCAAGTTGCAAAAATTGGAAATTCAGTTTGTCCGCCGATTGCAGAAGCGTTAGTCCGGGCGAACGTAAAACTTATGGAGCTTGAAAATGTCAAAGTCGGATAGACCAATCAGAATACAACGCAAGCGAACCAAAGGCTGGAAGATGCCGCTAAATACTGTCTATGTCGGTCGTGGCTCTAAGTGGGGCAATCCTTTTGGGGTCGGGTATTATTACAAAATACAACAAGACGTAGTTTCTTTGCGTCCGAGACAAGTAAGAGGTTATCGTAACATTACACCTTATTCCGCTTGCGAATTATTCAAAACATTTAGAGTACCAAAAATACTTTTAGAAATAAAAACTGAACTCCGCGGCAAGAATCTTGCCTGTTGGTGTAAAGAATCCGAACCTTGCCACGCAGACGTACTTTTGGAGATTGCCAATGCCTGAGGACAAAAAAGAATATCGTTGTAAAAGCTGTGGTAGGTATTTTCAAACGCCAAGCCGCAATCACTTGAATTATGAGATATGTCCATTTTGTGGCGTAGCACACATAGAAGTTTTGGGGGGAATGAGCGATGAATTAAAAAAACTAAAGCAGGATATTTCCACCGAGCAGTACAGGCAGGAATATGAGGGCAATTTTGATGACCTTATGGCCGATGATACAGACCCTGTAATTCCATTCGGAAAGCACAAAGGCAAATACGCCAGCGATATTGACGTTAAATATCTTGACTGGCTCATAGGCGAAGATTGGCTAAGACAGGAACTGAAACAACAAATTGAAGCACACTTAAGAACTCGGCCTGAATGGCTAAGAATATGAAACGAAAGGCAGGCCAACGGAATGGCGACAGCAGAGCAAACAAAAATCTCATATTATCGCAAGGCTGGGGTCGAGAACGGATGCCCGAATATCGTAAATGGGCAACGATGTGGCAATGAAGATTGCCCTGTTACGAGCAAGCCGGGAAATAAGACCCGCTGGCACAAATGTGCAGTTTGCGGATATACATTTAAATCAGTAGAAAGGTGAAAATGAAAGCATTAAGCATAAAACAGCCGTGGGCTTGGGCGATTGCCAGTGGACACAAAACCATTGAGACGAGAACTTGGCCGACAAATTACAGAGGCGAGCTTCTGATTGTTGCAAGCAAAACGCCAGACAGAACTATGACGCAAATGATAACGGAGATTTCACAGCGGGGACAAATAATTGAATATGGCAAGGCGATAGCCGTTGCAAGGCTTGTAAATTGCCGGTTAATGACCAATGCCGATGAAGATGCCGCTATGTGCGATATTTACAATGGGGCGTATAGCTGGGTACTAAGAAACGTGAGGCGAATTGAGCCGTTTTCGGTTAGCGGGCAGTTGGGAATTTATGAGGTCAATGCAAATATAATTTACCTATGAAAAATACTGCGATAATCTGTTTTTGTTTTCTGGCAATCCTGATATACGGGACTGCTTATAAGATACTCGAAATGCTTTGCGATGGTGCAAAAAGGAAGCGAGGTGTATTATGGGCAGATAGTCAATTATCGGCACAAACTGGAACAATAAAGCTTCATCGGTATTATTCAGGATTCGTTTGAGCAATCTTAAAAATTCGATAACTCCGTAAAATACACACTTAAAAGCCCTGTGAAATCACGGGGCTTTTTTATTGCCTAAAATAATCTTAACAATTCTTACAGATTCTGTAATCAAGATATTGCACATTTAAAAAATCCTCGTGTAAAATACAGCCTACTAAAAATTCGCAATATGCGTTTCGCTGTTTTCTTTGGAGCTTTTTATGCGATAGGATTTTATGGTCAAGCAAGTGGGGAAAATTAAACCAGACAACAAGAACGTGAGGCTTCACTCCGAGGCCAACAAAGCCGCAATCGGTCTAAGTCTTAAAGAGCTTGGAGCCGGGCGGTCTATTCTTGTTGATGCAGATAATATCATCATCGCTGGCAACGGCGTGTTTGAACAGGCTCAAAAATTAGGCATTCCAGTAAAAATCATCGAATCAGACGGTACAGAGCTTGTCGTAGTCAAGCGTACAGACCTGAAAACGGATTATGATAAGCGGAAAGCCTTAGCCATAGCCGATAATCGTTCCACTGACCTATCAGAGTTCGACACAGCGGCTCTGGACAAGATGTTGGCAGAGCTTGAGCCGGAGTTAAGGAAAGCCGCGGGGTTTTTGACAATTGAAGATTTGGATCCGGCCGTAGATTTTAAGCCGGAAGATGACCAGACAAGGCTTGATGAATTGAATCCGCAAATAGTTATGTGTCCTTTTTGCAAAAAGGAATTTGATGTCAGAAAAAATAATGCCAAAGTTGCTGGTTGCACCGTGTAATTATCAGGCTGCAAGATATGCCGTAATGAATTGGCATTACTCTAAAGCTATGCCCTCAAGCAGTTTGATTAAATACGGGGTATGGGAAGATGAAAAGTTCATAGGGGCTGTAATTTTCGGGCGTGGAGCGTGTAGCAAGCTGGTTAGCCAGTATGGCTTGACGAATACCGAGGGTTGCGAGCTGGTAAGGGTTGCCTTGAAAAGCCATAAAACGTCCGTTACCAGAATACTTTCGATAACTCTTAATTTGCTCAAGAAAACGAATCCGGGCTTAAAACTTGTGGTATCGTTTGCAGATAGCGGGAAAGGACACCACGGCGGCATATATCAGGGCGGAAATTGGATATATGCCGGTAACACGGGAATACAGAAATTCCCAGAGGTAAAAGGGAAAATAATGCACCCCCGGAGTTTCAGGGAAGCGGTAAAGGATGGCAGATTGAAAAAAGAAGATGCCCGATATGTTCCGACACCGCTAAAACATCGGTATTTGTACCCGTTAGATGCCGAAATGAGAATCAAAATTGAAAAGTTAAAAAAACCTTATCCTAAATGCCCTACTGGTGAAACGGTATCACGCCCCGCAATCCAGCGGGAAATTGGCGGTTCAACTCCGACCGTAGGGCTGTTGACATAAGAATAAATAAAGCCCGATGCGGGCGGCGTATCGGCAAGATAATCCGCCAGCAATAACGACTTGCACTCGTTAGAGCATTTTGCACATCGGACATATTCGAGTTTTTAAAAGTTGAAAAGTGAAAAGTATCGGCAAAACACCAATGATATGCAAGATAATTCTATCGACATCACTGATTTTGCCAAGAAGCAGAGATTTACCGCTTTAGTCCAGAAAATGAAAGACGGTAAAGCTCTTAACTCCGCTGAAATAGCGTATTTAGAGAAATTTGAAATGGCAAAGAAGAAAAAAGAAAATCAGGTAAAACCCAATGAGACAGAAGATACCCTGCTAAGTCTTAAAGAGAAAACATTCTGCCGTGAATACATTATTGATTTTAATGCTACAAGGGCAGCAATAGCGGCAAAATATAGCAAAAAAACTGCTGCTCAACAGGCAGTAAGGATGTTAAGAAAAGTTAAGATTCAAAAGTTTATCGACAGCCTCAAAGCCGCGAGGGAAAAAAGGACTGATATTAAGGCCGACAGGGTACTTGAAGAACTGGCAAAGCTGACATTCTCGAACATAGCTGACTTCATCGAAATACAAGGCGGCAAGTTGGTAATGAAAGACCTTGCGACTATCCCGCGGGAGCAATTAGCCTGCATTGAGGAAATATCAGAGATTGAAACAGAGCGGGGATTACGGCGGTTCAAATTCAAACTACATTCAAAAGACAAAGCCCTTGAGCTTGCAATGAAGCATTTAGGGCTACTGGAAGAAAATATCAATCTTAAATTGCCTGAGGGTTGCGGTGTATTAGCCGTACCTGTCGGGTTGGATAAAAAATTATGGTCGCAGTTTGCGAAAAATCAGCAGAGCCAGAAAAAACAGTAAAAATAGTCTGGCAACCTTATAAGGGCAGTAGTCAAGAGGTTTTCTTGACCTGTCCGATATTTGAGTGTCTTTATGAGGGGACACGCGGTCCCGGTAAGTCCGTCTCTTTACTGATGGATTTTGCTCAATTTGTCGGCAAAGGTTATGGCCGGCACTGGAAAGGCATTATTTTCAGAGAGGAATTTGAACGGCTTGAGGAGCTTATCGACAAGTCGATTGAGTATTTTTCACAGATATTTCCGACAGCAGTTTATAATAAATCAAATCACTACTGGGAATTTGCTACCGGCGAAAAACTCTATTTCAGGTATGCAAAAAAGGAAGCTGACTACTGGAAATTTCACGGCAAAGGCTATCCGTTTGTTGGTTGGGACGAGATTACAAGTTGGCCTGACGATAAATTATATATCAAAATGATGTCAATATGCAGGTCTGCTTATCCTGATATGCCGAGGCGGTATAGGGCGACCTGTAATCCTTACGGTGTCGGTCATAACTGGGTTAAGGCACGATTTATAGACCCTGTTCCGGCTGGTATTATCATCGAGGAAAAGGACGAAAAGACGGGAAGCATAAGGGAGCGTGTACGCATTCACGGTTCTATATGGGAAAACTTAGAGCTATTAAAAAATGACCCGGACTACATTAAAAATTTAGAGGCTCAGCCTGGCGTAGTTCGCAAGGCTTGGCTTTATGGTGATTGGGATATTATTGCAGGCGGAATGTTTGACGATGTATGGGACAGCTCAATCCACGTCATACCACCATTTACGATACCAGCAACGTGGCGGCTTGATAGGTCATTTGACTGGGGCAGCTCTCATCCTTACGCTGTTTGTTTTTGGGCTGAATCAGACGGCTCTGATATTATACTGGCGGACGGCACGCACAAATCAACGAAAAAAGGTTCTCTGTATTTAATTGCAGAGCTTTACGGCTGGAACGGTAAGCCGAACGAGGGAACGAAAGAGGTGGCATCAGAGATAGCCCGCAAAATCAAACAGTTTGAAAAGGATTACGGTAAAACATTTTTAGCAGGTGCGGCAGATTCGTCAATTTTTGATGTTCAAAATGGAAACTCCTACGCCGCTGATATGGAACGAATGGGAATCGGCTGGACAAAAGCTGACAAATCACCGGGCAGTCGCATAAACGGTTGGGAAATAATGCGTCAAAGGCTAAAAAATTCAATGACTGGCGAGAGTGCGGGGCTTTATATTTTCAATACCTGCCGACAGTTTATTCGTACTTTTCCAGTATTACCGAGAGACGAAACTAAAATGCAAGATGTTGATAGCGAAGCCGAAGACCATATTGCAGATGCGGCAAGGTATAAAATAGCAACCAAAACTCACAGTTTTACAAGCGAGTCAATGGGATAACGAAAGGATTTCACCTATGGACGAAAAAGCAATTGGAATTATGACACCGTTGATTCAATTAGGATTCGCCGGCCTATGTATTATCCTGCTGGGCATTCTGGTCTGGGTAATTAGAGAACTGATTAAGGTTTTAAAAGAGACTAATGCTGTTATTGCTGGAAATACGCAGGCAATACAGAGTGTTGATAAAAACGCAAAAGATGCACTTGATGTTTCAATAGAATTAAAAAACGACCTTTTGCAACGCCCGTGTATCGCAAAATTTAAACAGGGATAAATAAAATATGGCTGATATACAGAAAAATACCGTTGCTACGCCTTGCAGTGCTTACAATGCAATGTTGCTCCGTTGGGCTTTGATTGACGATTTGCTCGGCGGCACTATTGTTATGCGGGCGGCGGGCGAAAAGTGGCTACCGAAAGAGCCGAAAGAGGAAGTGCTATCCTACGATAACAGGCTTAATCGTTCAATTCTGTTTGAGGCTTATGGTGATACGATTGACGACCTTGTAAGCAGGCCGTTTTCAAAGCCTGTAAGCATTCAGGGTGATTTGCCAGAGCGTTTAGCTCCGATGGTTGACAACTGCGATGGACAGGGTACAGACATTACGCAGTATGCCAGAGAGCTATTTGAGACTTGTCTTAATCGCGGTAAAACGCACATTCTTGTTGATTATCCAAAGACTACTCAGGCGGACGGAAAGAAACTAACCCTTGCCGATGAAAAAAAGGCCGGTGTTCGCCCTGTGTTTGTTCATATAAAGCCCGACAATCTTATCGGATGGCGTACAGTTCAGGGAACAGACGGCAAACCAAAGCTCGACCAGATACGCTGGAAAGAATCGCACGTTGAGCCAGACGGCGTATATGGTGAAAAGGCTGTAAATACTATCAGGGTTTATACAGCAACGACCTGGGAAGTCCACACAGCAGACGACAAGGGCGTATATACATTGACCGAGCAGGGAACGCATACTTACCCGAACGGCATACCGCTATTTACTTGCTATGTCAATAAGACCGGATTTATGACTGCTAATCCGCCGCTTGAGGGTTTAGCTTGGCTGAATTTGGCACATTGGCAGGGATATTCTGACCAAAAGAATCTTCTACGGTTTATTCGTTTTCCGCTGTTGTTTTTCAAGGGATTGACACAGGATGAACTCGACAAGAATGTTATCATCGGTCCCGGCAGGAAATATAGCAGCTCTAATCCTGAGGCCGATGCAAAGTATGTTGAGCATACCGGAGCGGCAGCGGATTCAGGCCGGCAGGATTTGAAAGATATTGAGGAGCGTATGGTTATGGCAGGTCTCGACCCGCTTATGACCCGCTCAGGCAATCAAACAGCGACAAGCCAGGACATTGATGAATCGAAAAGCCAGTCGTCAGTGCAGTCTTGGGTTAGAGCGGTTGAATTGGTCTTGCTAAACGCATTTAAAGCCGCTTGCCTGTGGACTGGCGACGAATTACCGGAAGATTTCAAGGTTGATATTTATAATGACTTTGGAATATCGGTAAGAGCAACAAGAGACATTGACGCTTTGATTAAGGCACGACAGGCAGGCGAACTATCGCGGGGAACATTCCTGCGAGAGATTAAACGCAGAGCGGTATTGTCTGAGACGGTTGATATTGAACAGGAGAAAAAGGACATTGAAGCTGAGGGCATTGCTTTGGGAATGTTAGGTAGAGGTGATAATGAATAAGAAAGGCGATAAAATGGAAAAAGTTTATGGCAGATTGATTAGTATTGTAACTGCGGGATACAAAAAAGCCACGAAGTATATTGACGAAAAATATGTCATTAAGGCCACTTGCCGAAGTTTGAATAAAACTAACGTAGAAGTGGTTTTGACGGCAGGTCGTCCTAATAACCAAGAACGTAAATTTATAGCTCAATGCAAGGCCGCAGGCGAGAAATTTCCCATTAAGAAAATACAGTTAAAAGCGTGGACTTCAAAAAAGAAATAAATAGCAATGATAAATCGACTGCCAAAAACCGTCAATGAGATAATCGCAGACCGAGCCATAAGACACGCTCTGTACCTTGAGCGATACAAAACAGGCCAGGTCGAGGCCATTGTTAAGCTGTTGAATAGTGGTCTTGAGCCGAAACTTTCAGCAAAACTCGAAAGTTCTTTGCAGAGCATAACCAAAAAATCACCGATGCTACAGAAGCTATTCAGCTACAACGGCGTATTGGTTAAAGCTGAATACAAAACGATGGAGCAACACTTATACAAGAATCTCAAAGACCTTGCCGGCAACGAATCAGACTGGCAGATAAATTCGCTCAATCAGTCAACGCCTATTATGCTTGATTTTGCGGCTCCGGCTCCGAAAGTTTTAACCGCTCTTGTCGAAAATGCTCCAATGCAAGGTGCATTACTGAAAGACTGGTTTAGTAAGCTGGCCGATGACACTGCTTTTCAGGTCAATCGGCAAATTTCACTTGGTATAACCAGTGGCGAGGGGATTGAGCAGATTGTCTGCAGGATAAAAGGCACAAGGGCAGCTCAATACTCAGACGGAATTTTAAACATTTCAAGAAATAATTTACGTTCTATTGTTAGAACTTCTGTGAGCCACGTTTCTGATGTTGCGAGAACAGAAACATTCAAAGAAAACTCCGAAGTAATCAAAGGCGTACAGCTACACGCAACGCTGGACACTCAAACTTGCGAACAGTGTATGGCAGAAGATGGAAAGATTTACGAGATTGACGAAGCTCCGGCAGCGCCTTTTCATTTTTCTTGTCGATGTACTAAAATTCCTGTATTGAAGTCTTGGAAAGAACTTGGTATAAATCTTAAAGAAGCTCCAGAGGGTACAAGAGCCTCAATGAATGGGCAAGTACCGACATCTTTGACTTATGGGCAGTGGTTAAAAAATCAATCAGCGGAAATACAAAATGATGCACTCGGAATTGGAAAAGCAAAATTATTCAGGGACGGAAAAATCACGGTCGGCGATTTTGTTGACAACCGGGGCAAGACTTTAACATTGAATGAATTGGCAAGGATAGCAGGATAAGTTTTATGACTAATAATACCGAAACAGTTGTAAATCCGACACTGGCAGATACGCGGGAATTTCTCGCAAAGGTTCGTGGCGGCCATAAGCCGACAGATGATGAAATGGCTGACCATTGCGATAATCTGAAAATGATTGTCGCTGAGAAAAACGGCATAGCCACTGATGATGTTGATAGTTTTTTAAGAAAAGCCAAGACAATGCGAGAGCGAATGGGCATAGGCGGTAATAAGCGTAAAGAGCTTTGTAGATGTGGCTCAGGCAGGCAACATAGAAAATGTTGCGGAAAGTATTCGAGATAAAAAGTAAATAAATTTTAAGCGGGTTTCTTGACGTTGTTGCAACAGCGTTAAGGACGCAAGAATAATGAAGACGGCAAGTTAGTGCTAACTCACTAACTCCGTCTTTTTTTATTGCCCGCATAAAGCGTTTAATGCAGGTGTGTTGCCTGCTTACGAATAAATTAGGACGGGAAGTCCGAGAGGCGGGAAACCTCTTAAAAGTTATGGCGGGAAGCCAAAGGAGTATATGTTATGGCATTAGCAGCGATTATCAAAAGTGAAGCGTTCGACAAATTACCAGAAGCAATCAGGCCGGAGTACAAAAAACAAGATGATGGGTCATACTTGCTTGATGTGATGCCGGTGAATGATTTTGCTCTGGAAAACGTCAAAGGTCTTAAATCTGCTCTCAGTGCAGAGCGAGCCGCAAAAGACACGGCTTTAGGTGGCCTGAAAGCATTCGAGGGACTTGATGCTCAGGCAGCCAGAGCGGCACTTGAAAAGATTAAGAATCTTGGAGAATTGCCGACCGAGGGAAAGGTCAAAGAACAGATTGAGGCTATCAAGAAACAACTTGAAGATAAGCACAAAGGGGAACTTAGTGCGAAAGATACCTCGGTAAGCAAATTGACTAAGCAGCTTGAAAAACTTCTGGTCGAATCTGCTGCGATAAAAGCCATTTCAGAAAACAAGGGCAATATCGAATTATTACTGCCGCACGTTCGCAACAGCGTCAGAATGAAGCAGCTCGAAAACGGCGAATTTGTTGTTGAGGTTGTAGATAAGGACGGTGTTGTGCGAATCAGTCCGGCGACCGGGCAGACCGGCAATATGTCGATTGCTGAACTTGTTCAAGAAATGAAAACCAAAGATACATACGCTCCGGCTTTTGAGGGTACAGGTGCATCGGGTAGCGGTGCAACAGGCAGTGGTGTTAAGATTCAGAACGGAGTACACGTTCTGTCTCAGGCTGATGCCAGAGACCCGCAGAAATATAGAGCCGCTAAAGAAGCAGCGACAAAGGCGGGATGCCAGCTTCAAATTGCAAAAAGCTAACAACGTGTTGGCTGGCAAAAAATTTAAGTAAAAGTTTTTTAGGAGTTTTAAAATGACACAATCACTTGGGATTTATGACCCGATTTTTTATGCACAGGAAGCCTTGATACAGCTTGAAAAGGCTCTTGGTATGGCAGGCCGTGTCCATCGTGGATATGACGCAGAACGAAAGGCTTTTGGCAAAGGTCAGACGGTAAGCATCCGCAAACCATCAACATTTACCGCCGAAAATGCTCCGTCCTCAGCTCAGGACTTGGAAACAGAGTCTGTTGATATTACTCTTGACCAGTGGAAAGAGGTCAAGTTCAGTCTGACAGATAAAGAATTGGCGTGGTCAGATGAGCGGATTATCTCTGAGCATATCAGACCGGCAGCTATCGCATTGGCCGATAACATTGATCAGGCTCTTTGTGCTAAGTACAAAGACATTCCTTGGTATTACGACCTTGCAAACAATGGTAGCACGGCATTGTCAGATATAACCGGAGTATATAAGGTTCTGTTCGACAATAAAGTGCCTGTCTCTGATATTGGGAATCTACACTATATGGTTGACGGAAACTTGCAACTCGGCTTGCAGGGGCTTACAGCGTTTAATCAGGCCGCTACTGCCGGCCAAGCTGGTCTTGAGACCTTGATGCGTGGTTCTCTCGGCACAAAGTTTGGTATGGAAATTTTCGCAAACCAGAACGTACCGCTTCATACTGGCGGTGTTTGTGCTGACGTTGCCGGTGCGTTGAACGCTAATGCCGCAAAAGGTGCGACAAGTATCGTTGTCAAGTCAATTACAAACGGCGGAACGTTTAAGGCTGGAGATTCACTGGTTATTACCGGCGACACGCAGCGTTATGCGATTACTGCCGATGCAACGGTTGATACAACTGTTACGTTGTCAATCACACCGCCATTAAAAGCGGCTGCCCTTGCCGATGCTGTTGTTGATTTGAGAATCGACACGCACCGTGCAAATCTTGCGTTCCATAGAAACGCATTTGCATTGGCAACCGCCCCACTATCCGAAATGGGGGCAGAACTTGGTGCGAAGATTGCGACAATCACAGACCCAATAACCGGCCTTGCGATTCGTTCGAGAATCTTCTATGTCGGCGATTCCTCGGCTGTAAAGGTTGCTCTTGACATCCTGTATGGTGTCAAGACCCTTGACCCGAATCTCGCTTGTCGTGGTTGCGGCCAAAGCTAACGGCTGAAACCAAAAAAGAAATGTAATACCCGCCTGTCAAGTTGTGGCGGGCGGGTATTATTTAAAACGAAAAATTTAGGAGTGTTTAAAAATGTCAAGTTTAGAAACAATCGTAATGTATGGCAAAAAAGGCCGTCTCATCGTCAATAAAATCGACCAACAAAAGTGGGCTGATATGGGCTATAAACTTATGCCCGAAGCAAAGACCGAAACAGGCTCAACAGGAACAGGCAATGCAAATATCGTATTTGATTTCGCTACGTGTAGCGATGAACAAATTGCCGAATTTGCAGTAAAAGCCGGTCTTTCAGCCAATGTCAAGAAGCGTGAAACAATCATCGCTAAACTGACAGAGGCAGGCTTTATGCCCGAAGCAAAGACCGAATAATCTGCGGCCGGAACAACGAAAATCAAAGACAAAAACAAAGTGAGGTAAATATGAAACGATTCATTTTCACAATAGTTTTGATACTCTTGATGTGCTGTATGACGGCTCAGGCAGCTACCGTGAGTTATCCAGACGGTTCAACGGCTAATCACGAAAGCAAATGGGGTATGGTCAAATTTGGTCTGACCGATACAGATGTCGGTACGGTTAGCTTGACGACAGAGCCGATTTATGGAACGATTGAGCGAATTACTATTGATTCCAACGGCACGGAAACCGACTGGAGCGTAGAACTCAAAGACAACATCGGCCTGACGCTATTTTCTAAGACCGATTGCAACAGTGTATTAGAGCCGTATGGCTATGCAATTACCGAAAAAGACAGCATAGACCCTAATATAAATCATCGGGGTATCCCTGTTTTTTCACCGTTGACACTTACTGCTTCCGATGTCAACGATGCAAACGAAGTGCAAACGCTTTCTGTTGATGCTCCGGCAACGGACGGTAATTTTACTTTGTCATATTTGGGCGAACGAACATCGAATCTGGCTTATGATATAAATGCTGCAAATGTTCAGGCCGCCTTACTGGCTTTATCTGTTCTTAACACCGGCGAAGTTTCGGTGAGCGATGGGAATTTGGCCAATGAGGAAAGTTTTGTTTTCACATTCCCAAAATCACTTGGCAATGTTGAGTTGTTAGTTGTTGACGCAAATTTAACGGGAGCTACGGCCTCAATTGTCGAAACCAAAAGGGGTGGTAGTGATTTAGATGCGAGAGATATAACAGTATATTACCAACCATTCAAAAGGGAATAAGTCCAATGGCTGCGACTTTTGTAGTAGAAACGGGCACAGGGTTGTCAACGGCAGTAAGCTATTTGTCCATTGCGGATGCTGACGCTTATCACTTATCGCATTCAGGCTCAACAGCCTGGAGCGGGGCGAGCGATGCGGAAAAAGAATCAGCTTTGCGATTGGCGACCCAGTATCTTGACGCAAAACACGCCGGTAAATGGAGAGGTACAAAGTATTCGACAACTCAGGCTTTGGCTTGGCCGAGGTCGGGAGCTTACGACATTGAGAACTGCCTTATCGAATACAATGTAATTCCACAGGTCTTAAAAGACGCTTGTGCGGAGCTTGCTTTGAAAGTTATCGGCGGCGATACTCTACTTGGTGATATTGATGAGCCTGGGGACATTAAAAGTGAAAGCACAAAGGCGGGACCAATAGAAACATCAACAACTTATGTAGGTGGAAAATCACAGGTCAAAAAATACTCTTTGGTCGAATGTCTTTTAAAATCACTTCTCACAGATAACAGCGTTTGCGAGAGAGGCTAATATGGCAAAGCTAAGAGCGGCATTTTATCGGGTTAGCGAAGTTGCTGAAATTCCTGTTGACGGGACAGAAGATATGGAAACTGTCCGTAAGCGTATGCAGGAAATTGCAGAGAAATTCCCCGGAAAACTTGATTTTAAAAAGCCGAAAAAGGATGAAAAAATTATTGTACAAATTGAACAGGTAGGGTGAAAAAATGAAAAATATAATTATTTTTTTGGTAGTTATAGTGTTCGCGGGTGTGTGTGTTTTGGCAACAGACCCAAATAGTCTTGAAGTTCGACAGGCGGAGCTTTCCGAAAAAGTTGCCGAGCTAAAAGTAATGGAACAAGACCTCACAACGAAAATATACACTGGCACGATTGACGAAGTATTACGCCAGCGGATTGCGGATGTTTGCGAAGTCCGACAGGTTGCGGTTGACGTGAACGCTATCGCTCCGCCCCTTTGTACAGATATGAATTTGCCGGGGAGTAGCTGTCAAGTTATCGGCAAAATTGTTTGCGAAAAGAAAACCACGCTGGAAACAAAACAACAAAACAATGAATTTTTGTCGGCAGTGATAGAATGTCTCAACGACCCGAATATCCTGCCAGACCCGAACGACCCGAATTATGCGGCAGAGATACAGCGTAATCTTGAATTTATGAACGTCTGTTTTGAGGTTGCGGAGCCGCGATGAAAAAGCTAATTTTAATAATTTTGTTGGTAGTGGCTTGTGGAGCGATTGCTTCACGGTCGAATCGCAATGGCGATTGCTGTGTTGATTTGCGGGATTTTGCTCTTTTGGCAAATGGCTGGCAAACCGATGATGTTACGGCTGATATTGACGAAAGCGGCAATGTTGATGCGGGCGACCTTGCGATTATGGCCAGCGAATGGCTCGCAAGAGATAGCAACGACAGCCCGCCTGTAATCCAGAATATATCGGGCGTGATAATGTTGGCCGGCACGAGCCGAACGCTTACCATAACTGCCACAGACGAACAGAGCATTACTTACAGCATACGGTCTTTGCCGGATGCTAATCAGGGTACAATTACCGGCGTTAGCTCTGTACCTCATAATTTAGCGGGTAATACATTCCAATTCAATGCAGACCCGAATTATACTGGCACGGTAGTTTTTAATGTCGGAGCTAACGATAATACCGGCTTCAATCCGCCGTGTGGCGGCCTGTCTGTCGGCACGGCTACAATACAAGTCAATGCCCAGCCTATAAGTCCAACGGTCAGTAATCGGACGGTCAGTGCTATGGCCTATATTACAGAGGCCATAACCTTAATCGCAACCGATGATGGACAGCCAGACCCGCCCGGCAAACTGAAATATATAATCACTCAATTACCCGCTCACGGCACATTGCAAGACCCAAAAAGCGGAGCCGGTATGATAACCAAAGTGCCTTATACTTTAAGCTCTTGGGGTGATATTGTCTGGTTTATCACGGATATGAACGGTACGGACAGCTTTAAATTTAAGGCCAATGACAGTTATAGCGATTCAAACGTAGCAACTATTTCGCTCGATGTTGCGGCAAACATACTCGACAGTCTTGCTTTTAACGGCAGGGGATTTGTTGAAATACCTGATAATGACAAATTCGATATTGTTGATGGTTGGGCTATTGATTTTTGGGTAAATACCAGAACACCGTTTTCTGGCCTGATGAAAAAAAGAGGCACGGACGGCAAGGGCTACGAAATTGGTATTGTTTCCGGCAGGCCGAAAATTTATCTGTATGATTCAAACGGTCTTGTCTTTGAGGCTCGATACTCCAGTCGCATTGACGATGGCCAATGGCACGAAGTAGGTTTTATTTACGATAATAACAATTTAATTATTCAGGTTGATACCTACGAACAATCCTCTGCTGTGAATTACGCAGGAACATTTGCTAATAATGGAAATCTATTTATTGGTCTTAACAGCAAGAATCCACACAAAGACCAGATAGACAAAATCAGATTCTTTACTGGATACGACACAACACAAAATCTTTGCTATATGCAGGGGCAGAGCAGCAGAACTCAAAGTGCCAATGAAGTTATTTGGGGAGAATTCGGCAAAGCCTCTGCTGTTCTGTTTATGTGCAATGAGGCCGGGGGATATACAATTACTGATAGCAAACTCGGTCTTGTAGGGAATTTTAGCGACAGTAATAATGTCAAGTGGCATCCGCAAATAACAATTTTTACAGATGTATCTGTACAAAAATACTATGATGATATGGAGAAACGAAAATGCAACGGATTTTAAAAATTACAGGATTGGTCTTAATTTTGGCGGCGGCAGCCTATGTATCAGCAGCGACATTGCGGCAAAATACCGCCACAACTATCACAGTCGGACATTTCCGGGACTGGTCGGACGGCAAAGCGGTATTGACAGACAATAACGACTTTGACGTGAATGATATTGTCTGTGAGTTGGCAATCGGGAGCGAAAACAGAATCTTGCCGCTTAAAAAAACCGGCGATGCCAATGATAACATATTGACGCTGACAGGCTACGGCCTTGCCACACTTACGCTTTGTCCCAATGATGTAAATGTGGCGGGCAATCTAATGTTGTCATTCACGTCATATACAGACCCTTGCGGAGTATCAACCGACACAATTTTGGCTTTCCGTGAGGATTATACTGTTTTGCCAGCAAATACCTACGATTCACTTTACGCTGGTTCTGGCAAATTGCAGGTCGATATTTCTCAGGTCGCAGGCACGTCTGTTAGTGGTATATCTGATTTCAAGATAACTGGATTTTCAACATTGACGGTAGCGGATGTCAATGCCCAGGCTCAAAACGCTTTGACTTCTTACGGTGTTGCAACCGCTTCACAGGTTGAAGATGTCAATAGCTATGTCATAACGGGGCTTTGGAATCCAACTTACGGACTGCCTGCAATCAAAACAGCTATTAACGATGTTAATGACAATATAACTCATTCAACTTTCGACCCGAATACTGACCCCGTGATAGTCAAATTCTCTGTACCGACTGGCGACCCAAATACCTGGGCGGGCGATGAGATGATGTATTGGCTGTATAGCCGCCTTGCTTATAAGTACGAAAAAGACCGAACAGTCCGAAAAATCTATGTTTATGATTCAAACGATACTGCTATATCTCAGCAGAATTACACAGTTACCAGTACAAGCGAGATACAAACAAAAATTGAGGCACCGGAATAATGACCATTGAATCGGGAAATAATCTGAACTCTATCAATCCGTTTGATTTACTTGCCGGATTGCAGGATAGTCCGACAAAGCTCGATAAAAAGCTCAGGGCTAAGGTCTTGGCGTTGATTGCAAAGCTCGGTAAATCTGTGGTTTTTGTTATTCAGCCTCAAAAAGATTATGACCCTACAAAGGGGGAAGCGACAGGACTTGACCCGATTTACCCTATCAAAAAAATAATACCGCCATTTGAGTATGAATCAAAATATATTGACGGCGATTTGATAAAAGTCGGTGATATGCAGTCTGGCATTGCGGCCAAAGACTTAGAATTTACACCAGCCAAAAGTATGACGGTTTGCTTTGATGATATGACTTGGAAAATTATTAGGGTTATGCCGATTTATACCGGCCAGCAGATAGCTTTGTATATGTTTCAGTTAAGGCGATAAAAATGGCAAAAGCAGTACCAGTAAAAAACGATAAAGACGAACTGGCAGGCTATATGATTTTCTGTCCAGCTTGTGAGTGCGGGCATTTATTCTATACAAACCATAGCAATCCTAAGTGTAATTGGATATTTGACGGGAATACCGAAAAGCCAACATTTAGTCCGTCAATGCTCGTGCATCAAAGTGCTTGTCAGCCAAGATGTCATAGTTTTGTCAGGAACGGACAGATTCAATTTTTAAGCGACTGTACGCATAAAATGGCAGGCCAAACAGTAGAACTACCTGAAATTTAAAAGGCGATAATGGGAAACAATCTACAAGAATTCAATAAAGAGATTCAGGCTTTTTCAGAAACGATACCGGGCAAAGTGTCGTTGTTGCAAAAGAAGATTGTCCTTGAGGCTCTGAAAAGGCTGGTTGAAAAAACTCCGGTTGATACCGGTAGAGCAAGAGGCAATTGGCAAACAACAATCGACCTGGCTGCTGCTGGCCAGCTTGAAACATTAGATAAAGATGGAATGGCAACAGTAGCAAAGGGTATCGCGGCGATTACAGGCTTGCCTGATTATAGCATCGTTTGGATAAGCAACAATGTTGATTACATTGAATTTCTTGAAGATGGAAGCTCTCAACAGGCTCCTACAGGTATGCTTGCCTTAACCGTTGAGGAATTAAGGTCAATGTTTGAGGGGGCTATAGAATGACGCACGAAACAGTGGCAAATACGATTCGGGGCAGGTTTAAAACGCTTATTGCGGATACAAACAGTTTATCTACTCAATACGACAATCAGGATTTCACGAAGCCCGCAGACGGCTCTATGTGGTGTCGGCTAACAATTAAAGAGGGAGACAGTGAACAGGTCAGCATCGGCAGCACAGGCAGCCGGACGGAGCGAACAAGCGGCATTGTGATAGCTCAGGTATTTACGCCTATCGGAATTGGTGATAAGGCCGGTATCGTAATGGCGGACAAAATTAAAGTGGCTTTCAGGCGAATTACAGTAAACGGCGTAAGGTTTTTAACGCCGTCAATTAAACGTATTGGCAGGGTTGATAGCGAGTGGCAAATCAACGTGGTTTGTCCCTTTAAATTTGATGAGATAAACTAATTTTTTAGGAGTACAAAAATGTCAGATAGTAATTTAGTACAATTAGCATACATAGCAGAATCAACTTTTGGAGTGGCGGTAACCAGCGGAAATATGCAAACGCTGCGACATACTGGCGAATCATTAAAGCAGGATTCAGCGGCAGAATCCAGTAAGGAAATTCGCTCAGACCGTCAAATATCAGGCTTGAAACGCACAAAGATTTCTGCGTCAGGCGGTATCAATTTCGAGCTAAGTTATGGCACTTATGACGACCTGCTTAAAGCCGCTCTTATGGCCGATGCTGATTGGACGTCTGTATTAACAGCAACTGGCACAGATATTCAGGCCATTGCGTCCGGCAATAAGTATCAGAGTGCAACCGATGATGATTTCAAGGACTGGGTAGTCGGTTCGTGGGTTAAAATCGCTGGATTTACGACAGCCGGAAACAACGGCTATGCGAAGATTGTCAGCATAACCCATTCCGATTCGCCGACAACAGAGAATAACATTCTCACGGTTTCAGGCTTGACGCTTGTCGATGAAGCGGCTGGCGACTCGGTAACGATTAAGCAGGGAGCGTATATTAAAAACGGCGTAACCTGCCCATCGTTCAATATCGAGAAAAAATACACCGATTTAACCAATGTGTATTCGTTGCTTAAGGGTATGTGCGTTGACGGTGTGTCGCTAAGCGTGTCCGCAGAGGCAATGATAGGCGGCGGAATTACATTTATGGGGGCAAATGAAGTATCAGCTGCTGCGTCTGCGGCTCAGGGATATGATGTTGCGACTTCGACAGAAGTAATGTCCGGTGTCGATAATGTTCATTCAATCCTTGAAAATCAGGCCGATTTTGACGCAACCGAATTCTCGTTCCAGTTATCAAATAACCTGCGAAGCCGGTTACTCATTGGAAACAATGGCAACACTCTGTCGCTCGGTAAAGGAGCATTGAATATAACAGGCACGCTTAAGGCGTATTTTGCAACGGCGGCACTGATGGACAAATATCTGAACTTTACAGCCTCGTCCTTGGCGTTTTTGGTTAATGATGTTGCGGGCAATGCCTATGTTTTCGACTTTCCCGAAGTGAAGTACACAGACGGCCAGAGAGTTGCGGGCGGCCAGTCTCAGGATTGTATATCTGATATGAAGTTTTCTGCTTCTCGTGATGCAACAGAAAACGTAACAATCAGAATCGTTAAGTTTGCAGCTTAAAAAGAGTTTTCTCCTTTTTAAATAGTCGTGGCTTGGGGCTGGTTCGTATGCCAGCCCTGCTACGACAAAAAGGAGTGGATTGGAAATAGGAAAGTTATTTAAAAAAGGAGTTTTTAAAATGGCAAAATTAAGTGCAATCGCCGTTGATACGCAAAAGGTTGTCGGTGGCGTATGGGTTGAGCATTATTTGGGTTATAGTTTCAAAATTGCTCGAATGGACAATGCGGAATATATAAAGTACTTAAAGACTCTCATTGAGCCACATTTAAAAGAAATGAGAGCTGGTTCATTTGACGCAGAGAAACGCCTCGACTTGACAAAACAGGCAGCCGCAAAATGCATACTGGTCGGCTGGAAAAACGTTGAGGACGAGGCCGGCAAGCCAATTCCTTACAGTCCCGAAAACGCTCTCGAGTTATTCAGAAAACCTGAACTTGTCGATTTGTACGATTTTATTATCAACGAGTCAACGAGTGCTGCACGTTATCGACAGGAAACTAAAAAGGAATCAATAAAAAACTAATTGAATGCCTGCGATGGCAATTGGAATGGGGAAATTATGCTCAACAACTCGAAAAAATTGCGGCAAAAGGTAAGCGAGTACCGGCGATTGAAAACAGGCCGGAGCTTTTTGACGACCTTATTCCAATATGGCAGGCATTTGAACAGCTTCACAGTGGCAGGCAAAGTGGGTTTGGCATAAGCCCACTGAGAACGTCTGATATTTTGACGTATTTGAATTTTCGTCAGATTGATGATTTAGAGTTTTACGAACTGATTTTGGCGATGGACAATGAGTGGTGCAAATGGGCTTCCGATAAGCATACACAGGAACAGAATGCCAAAAAGAAAAAGGGCAAATAATGGCAACACTACAATTAGCGATTGATGCAAGAGGGGCGGCTACCGGAGCAGTTCAATTTAACGGTGCAACAGCAAGTATCTCTGATTCAGCTGCAAAAGCCGCGAATGCCGTTGATAAGGTGAGCGGCTCGAATAATACGCTTATGTCATCTTTTAAACGGCTTGTTGGCGTAGTGTCTGCCGGTGCCGTCTTTAAGTATATGATTTCTAATGCGTGGGAAGCGGAAAAGGCACAGTCCGAACTTGCGGCAGCCCTTAGTGATACCGGCAAACAGCTTGATTCTGTTATGAGTAAATTCAACGGGTTTGCATCGGAAATGCAAAAGCTAACCATTTATGACGATGATTTGATAATATCACAAATGGCGTATGCAAAGAATCTTGGCGTTACCACCAGTCAGCTTGACGATGCCGCCATAGCCGCAGCGGGATTAGCCGCAAAATACCGCATGGATTTGGCTTCTGCAATGCAACTTATCGGCAGGGCTTCGCAGGGACAAACCCAAATGCTGTCCAGATACGGCATTGTCCTTGATGATAGCCTGACGGCACAGGAAAAATTTACTGAGGTCTTGAGAATCGGTACAGATTCTTTTCATCTTGCTACCGCTGCAATAAGTACAAGTAGCGGGTCTTGGGAACAATTCAAAAACTCATTAGGTAATGTCGCTCAAACATTCGGAGAAATGATACCGTCTGCAAATGGAGCGGCAGCCGCATTGGATAGCTTTAATTTGCGTCTTACTGAAACAATTTCACAAAATAAAGCCTTTACAGATTCAACAGAGAGCCTTGAAAGTATTTTCAGGGCTTTAACTATTCCGCTGGCACTATGCGTTGATTTAGGCGAAACATTTTACGGCCTTATGCAGCTTACGGCCACGTTTTTAATTGGCATACCTGCAACGCTTTTAGAGGCAACGTCCGAGGCCATAAACGGTATTGAGAAGATACAAAACAAACTTGCCGACTCTTGGATTGGCAAAAAACTACATATTGACAAGGTTGATTGGGACACTTCGGACATAGATGATACAGCCGCAGCAAACAGAAAGGTTCAGTCCGAGCTTAGAGACAAGGCGTTTTATAATTCATTCCAAAGGGACAATCTGACTGGTAAGGTTTTTTCTGATATGTTAAATCCACCGGAAAAAACAACAACAGAAAAGAGCTTAAAGGAGCAGGCCGTAGCGACAACCGCGACAACTGCGGGTTTTGAAGATGCCGCCGATGCAGTCCAGAAATTTTCGACCGAGCAAATAAACGCCAAAGAGAAAATTGAAGATGCTTTCAAAACGCTTGAGTTTGAGCGGTCTCTAATAGGCAAAAGCAATGACGAGCGAGAGCGTGCAGTTGAAATGATGAAGCTCCAAAAAGAGGCTGATATTGCCTATGGTGCGGGTACAGAAGAAAATATCAGGGTAATGGAAGAATACCGGCAAAAGCTAATTGAAGTCCAAAAGGCTCAAAGGGGCGTTGGTGCATTTAACCAGAAAATTGACGACTGGGTATCGTCCTCTACTAATGTCTGGGCAAATATGGGCGATGTTGCAGTTGACAATCTCAATCGAATGTCAGACGCTATTTCCGAAATGGTTATGACTGGCAAGATTGATTTTAAATCGCTTTGCAACGAAATGATTGCTGATATTATCAAAGTACAAATGCGGGCTGCGATGGCAAGTATCGTGTCGTCAATGACAGGTAGTATCGGCGGGATATTTGGTGGCGTTTTTGGCGGCAGTCCGGCAGGTGATTCAAATGCCGCTATGAGTTCGTATGCTGCCCAGGGCAGAGTTTTCAGTGATGGAGCGGTTACGCCTTATGCTTACGGTGGAATAGTTGAAAGTCCGACATACTTCCCTATGGCAAGGGGCTATGGTCTTATGGGCGAAGCCGGTGCCGAAGCCGTAATGCCACTGACAAGAATCAATGGCAAGCTTGGCGTTCAGGCAGTAACCAGCGGGGAATCCTCAAATAACATACCGCCCAACGTGATAATCAATAACAATACAGGCCAGCCAATGAAACAACAGGGTAAGCCGCAATTTAATGGCAAAGAATGGATTATATCGGTTGTTGCTGATAACATTGATAATTACGGCACGCTATATCACAAGATGAGAGGGAATGGCTAATGAGTAGTTTTCCTACGCTTTCAGTTAATCCAGATGCCGTAGGCTTTCAGCAGGAAGCCGCCACAGACCCGACCTTGCGGAATGGTTTTGAAAACGGTAAAGTCCAGACGCGGGCAAAATTTACGTCAGTTCCTCAAAAATGGTCTTTCAATTACAGCCAGTTGTCGAACACCGACAAAGAACTGATTGAGACCTTTGAGCGAACTACAGTGCGATATGGAGCGGATTCATTCACTTGGGTAAATCCTGTTGATAATGCGTCTTATACTGTCAAATTTGGAAAGCTTGTTGTTTATACGCTTGAAGATAGCCAGCAACACGAATGGAACGTTCAAATTGAAATCGTAGAGGTGTAACATTAAAACCATTTCAAGTAATCTGGTAATAGAGAAAAATAAATTAAGCACAAAAGCGGCTTGGCTAATTTTGCTCGATATTGCGTTGACCGATGATGCGGAAACCGTTTTGCAACTTGTCAGGAATAATGAAGACGTTGTTTTTCCGTCTGACGTTGTAACAGATTCCTACACTAAATTATGCTCTCATTTTGATGGAGCGGACGAAGCAACGGCATACACCGACCCAGTACAGGGAGCGGCGACGTTCGCAGGCACAGCACAACTTGATACAGCACAAAAGAAATTTGGCACAGCATCACTTTTGTTAGATGGTGATTCAGATTATGTAACTATTCCTGATTCAGAAGATTGGAATTTTGGAAGTGGTGATTTTACGATAGATTTTTGGGTTAGATTTGCTTCGCTTACAGGAAGTCCCTATCAAGCTCTTTTTTCTAAATCAAATGGTACTGGTTATTCTCCGATTTTATTATTCTTTACAGGGGGAGCAAGCGGTACTTTGCATTTAGCAGTTTCAATAAACGGAACTTCCTGGGCGATAGACAATAATGGTTCTAAATCAGATTTTGCTGTTGATACTTGGTATCATATTTCCCTTATTAGAAGTGGCGATGTTTACACTTTACGCGTAGATGGAATTTCTGATTTAGTTGTAACACAAGCGGGAACATTAACAATAACTACTGCTCCTTTTAACATAGGCTCAAATTTATCAACTATACCTTTCAATGGCTGGATAGATGAATTTCGTATATCCAAAGGCATAGCTCGCTGGACGGCAGATTTCACACCGCCGACAGCCGCATACGGGCATCTTTATACAGCCTTTCCTTTTGAATTTGACCCGCCCAAAACAACATCTAAAGGTGAAATACCGACTTATACACTAAGAGTTGGAAATATCACAAGACTTTTGCAGCCCTATTTACAAACTTTAAGCGGTGGCAACGGCTCTGTTGTTGATATAACGATTGTGAATTCTGAGTTACTTGCCGAAAATTACAGCGAACTCAAAATCACCTGCGATATTTTGGCCTGCCAAAGCACGGCTGAATGGGTAACGTTTACGCTTGGTGCTCCGAATCCATTGCGGCGGAGGTATCCGTTGGAACGATATTTAGCTTTGCATTGTCGCTGGCATTTTAAATCTTGTGAGTGTGGATATACCGGAGCCGAAACAACTTGCAAACGAACATTAGCCGACTGCCGGTTGCGAAGTAATTCCGTAAGATTTGGCGGATTTACGGGAATGCGGAGCGGGAGCGTGCGGATTGCCTGACGCAAAAATCGACATTACTGATTTAATCGGCAAACCGTTCGACCTTAACGGCACAGGCGATACCGGATGGAACTGCTACAATTTGTGTTGTGAGGTATGTCGCAGGGCAGGTGTCGAAATACCAGAACGACAACCGATTGAAGATTTGTCAGAACGTTCAGTAGCTATTGAACAAGGTTTATGTGAGCATTTTATTAACATTGAAAAGCCTGAGCCATATTGCTTGGTTACATTCAAAGTCAGGCCGCCGTATGTAACGCACGTCGGCGTGGTATTAGAGGATTGCCGGACATTTATACACGTTATGGCTAAACGCAACGTTGTTGTCGAGAGGCTTGATAATCTAAACTGGATTAAAAAAATTGATGGGTACTATCGCTATGTTAGAACTCCAAATAATTAAAGTTAAAAATCCGCTCGATAAGTCAAAGCGTGAAATTGCAACAATGCCTTATCGTCAGGAGACCTTGCACGAACTCCGATTAATGACTTTGCCTGATAACGTAGATATTGCAATTTCTGTCAATGGCCAAATAGTTGATGAAAAATACTGGAAAATAACGATACCGAGAGCCGGGGATAGCGTAGCACTTGTCCCGATTTTAAGAGGCGATGGGGGTGGTAACGGAAAAGGTTTTTTGGGTATTTTTCTTATGATTGCAACTGCGGGTATTGCCGCTCCGTTCGTTGCAGGTACGATGTTGGGACTTACGGCAGGTACTATGGCTTATACAATCGCTATGGCTACAGTTGTCGTGGCCGGTGGACTGCTCATAAGCTCAATGATGAATAAGGGGGCAAAGTCTAATTTCGATAATAACTGGGAAAACTCACAAGTATATGGCTGGTCGCCGCAGACTACACAAGAACAAGGGCTTGTTACTCCAAAATTTTACGGTAAAAACAAACTGTATGGCAATGTAGTTGCTGTTCATACCGAAGTTGACGAAACAGATAGCACGAAACAGTATTTAAAAATGCTGGTTGCTCTTGGTGCGGGACCCGTCAAAGGAATAGTTTCCGATTCTATACAAATAAACAATCAGCCGGCAAGTTATTATTCAAATGTTACTACCGAGGAGCGTTTTGGTACAATAGACCAGACAGTAATCAGCTTTTTTACAGAAACAAAGCCAGAATATCGACCAAACATTGTTGTTGCGAATGGAACGCCCCGCATATACATAACGCCGGATAGTGATTTTGATGCACTGGAAATAGAATTGCTTTTTGATAGGGGTATTTATTACGCAAACGATGCTGGCGGATTGAGTTCGCACGGCATTGGTATAAAAATTGAGATTAGTGAATCGGGTTTAAATGATTGGGACATATTGGTCGCGGAGACCATTTCGGCATCATCAACATCGGCGGTAAGAGCATCATATTTATCGAGCGAAACTTATACAGGCGGTTCTGCTGTGTCGATAACCAATGGTAAAAAATATGATATTAGGGTTACGAAAACAACCGCAGAAGCCGGGTCGAGATACGGCGACCAGTTGCGACTTGGTTCGGTTCGTGAAGTTATAAACGATGATTTTGTTTATCCGAAAACATCCTTGCTTGGCATAGAAGCCCTTGCCACAGACCAGTTGTCAGGCTCAATAACAGTATCTTGCGTACAAGAGGGTGCGATTGTCAACGTATTTGGTGGCTCAACCTGGAGCTTGGAATACAATACGAATCCGGCTTGGGTTCTCTGGGACATTTTAACACAGCCGGTTATTACTGGCAGCGGCACAGAATTAGACCCATACGAAATCGAGAGATACGATGGGATAGACCCTGCACGTCTTGACATCGCAAAGTTTTATGAACTTGCTCTGTTTTGCGATGAATTAGTTGACGATGGAGCGGGTTCAACGGAAAAACGCATTACTTTCAATGGTGGATTTGACACAGCAACGACTATGTGGGAAGCGGCTTGGAAAGTCTGCGAAATTGCCCGCTGCGTGCTCGTTTGGAATGGAATAAATTTAACATTAGCCATTGACAAGGCCGGTACTGCTGTTCAATTATTCAGCGTTGGAAACATTCACGCGGACAGCTTTAAACAAACATTTTTGCCGCAACAGGATTTAGCGTCTGAAATCGAAATAAATTACAGAGATGAATTGCAGGACTTTAACAGGGTGCCTTTGACGGTTTTTGATGTTGGTATCGAAAACATATCAAATAAAATAACGCTTGAACTTTTCGGTATTTCTAAACAATCAGAGGCTTGGCGGGCTGGTATGTATCAGCTTGCTCAAAATCGGCTACTGAAATCAACGATTGAATTTTCTGCCGATGTCGATGCTATTGCCTGCACAATCGGCGATATTATTTATTTTCAGCACGATGTCCCTCAATGGGGAGACGGCGGCAGAGTGTTATCCGGTTCGGAGCAGGATGTTATTGTAGATAAAGATTTGGAGTATAGAGCCGATGCTCTTTACAGTCTATATGTTCGCCGAAATACGGACGATATAGAGCAAAAGGCGGTTCTATCGCAGTACAACGACATTGTGGGCTTTGGCGAAGATGCGTACACTAAATTGCTATGCCATTTTGACGGGACTGATGCCGATACTACTGACCAAATTGCCATAACGGGGCAAACGATTTCACTTGAAGGTACGGCACAGCTTGATACCGCCCAAAAAGCGTTCGGCACTGCCTCTCTTTTGCTTGATGGTGATTCTGATTATGTAACTATTCCTGATTCAGAAGATTGGAATTTTGGAAGTGGTGATTTTACGATAGATTTTTGGGTTAGATTTGCAGTCGTGCCTACAGGAGTAGATGTTGCGTGTTTTTGCGGGCAATCGGATGGTGTAGGTAACTATTGGTGGCTTAGGTACTACGCTGGTGGTATTGCATTCGCAACAGGTGAATCTCCTTATATAACTTTAGGAGCTGCTGTGTCCATTGTTGCGGACACTTGGTATCACATAGAGTTGGTTAGGAATGGCGATACAATGACTATTCGTCTTGATGGTATAGCTATCGCGACAACAAGCTCAATTGGTGCACTTACAAATGTACCTGCTGTACTTGAAATTGGCGGCTATCAGGGAGCCTCTTGGCCGCTTAATGGCTGGATAGACGAATTTCGTATCTCTAAAGGCATCGCTCGCTGGACAGCAGATTTTACGCCGCCGATAGAGGCATATAAAACTAAGCAATTCAAAATCGCGGGCAATTATACCCTTTGCTACAAAGATGAGGATAGGATTAAAATTGCCGATTCGACTGGCAATGATGGCATTTATACGCTGGACGGCGACTCTACGTTTGATGGTACAAACACAATCATAACTGTCAATGAGGATATTCCAGACGTAGCCGTTGACGGCGGGCTTTATAATCTCAACAGGATTGTAGTATCAACAGCATTCGCAATCGCTCCACAGGCTGACGATGTTTATATTTTCGGCGAACAGACAAGCCCTGTAAAACTATACAGAGTTATTGCAATTCAGCCGACAGCGGAGCAGGTCTTTACGCTTACCTGCTTGGAATACAATGATGAAGTGTACGAGACCGATGACTTAACGCCGGTTATTCCTATAACAAATTACACATCGCCCGGAAGCAATGCAGGCGGCAATCCATCCCAGCCAATAACTTGGGATGAAATCAAGAGAATGTATCCGTCAACTATTCTAAACATTCCGAACATTGACACGCCGTCAACAACCAATCTGACTTGGAACGCAAATACTCCGGTTGCCGGCAAAGTCTCTTGGTCGAAAACGGATGGCACAAACCCGATACTGTTCAATCTTTCAGGCATAAGCTATGAAATCACAGCGGGAAATACTACCGATAAATACATATATTGGGACGGTGGGTCGCCTACTGTCTTTTTAAGCACAAATACATTAGCCACGGCCATTGGTGTTGGCAAATGGATAATGTGTATTAACGAAGCAGGCACGGTCTATGCCCCAAACATTCAAAAAATAATGCACGGTGGACTGATTCAGGCAGGGACAATAACCGCAGAATATCTGTCCTCTCTTTCCGCAAATCTCGGAAATATCACATCGGGAGAGATTTTATTTAGTCTCGGCGAAAATACAAGAATGAAGATAAACACCAGTGGGATAAGTGTATCAAATGACGCTGGTGCAAACTGGACAGCTATTTTATTTAACGATTCAGGAACTACAAAATTAACAGTTACCGATGCCTCAATCACGTCAGCAAAAATTGGAGACTTGGAAGTAGATACCTCGAATATAGCAAATAATGCGGTAACTGTACCGGTTAGTAATTACACAGCAGCACAACTGGCAATAAGCGGCACTACGGAAACTACTATACAGAGCGTCGAAATTACCACCACTGGTAACACCGTGTATATTGATTTTAGTTATTCGATGAGTTACTATCATAGGCTTAGGATATATAGGGGTAGTACGGAAATTTACGATAGCGAAGACGCTTTGGGGCAGGCTGGAATAATGTTGTTTGGTGGAAGTTTCTCTGATAATCCGGCAGCAGGTACATATACTTATTATATGAAAGTAACTTCCACAAGTGCAGGTACCACCTATGCCAGAGTTCGTTATTTATCTTTAAAAGAGTTTAAAAAATAATAACAACTATATTGCGTATAACTGGAAGTTGTCTTGAATGAGGAAACTTCTTGACTTTGATTGTCGGTTTTGTTATAATCCAAAAATCAGAGGGATATTTATCGTTTCACGGATGTTAAATTTTTAAAGTATTTCAAAATCCATAAGGAGCGGAAAATGACAAAAATAGTAATTGGCTTAATTTTGGGTCTTTGTTTATTTTGTGCCTACGGTATGATAAACGAAGGCGGTTCAGGAACATATCAAATGCAGATGAGCTACGATGGTCGAATTGTCGCTGTTATGGATACCCGCACGGGATTAGTCAAAACAGCCCCCACTCTGATAGGTTGCAAGGCTTCGTACTTTAATAACGATGAAAGAATTTTGAGAGATTACGGCCAGAAGAATAGATAAGCCTGGCCTTATCACAACAGCACAGTGGCAAGATGTTCTGGACAGACTACAAAAATTGGAAACTAACGCCGGAATCGTTGAAAAATAATCAACCCTAATCCGGCCAAAAGCATCGTTGCTGGTTCTGGAATAACCGCCGAGACGGTGGTATATCCAGAAGCATAGGAAGCGATTACAGAGCCAACGCCGTCAAAGGCTGTTATCTTGCCTGCCGTTACATATCCGCTTACCAGAGCCGTCTTGTCGCCTGTAAGCCTCAATATGCCGTCAGTGATATTCAGCTTGCTTGTGCCGTTTATTTGAATCGCAGGGGTTATCAGTGAGCCGCCGAGCAAAGAATAAATGCCATTGCCGCCAGTGGTAAGCGGGTCAGTGCCAACATAACCCAAAGTAGTTCCGTTGCCTATCGTACACGTCCCGGCAAGCTGTTTTATTTCGGCATTACCAGCATAACCGACAATTGCTCCGAGAGCGATATTTGCCGTGCCGTTTTTAAGTTCCCAATAGCCGTAGCTTCCAGAATAATAACCCATACCGAGAACTTTGGCATTAACAGTCGTGATAAAAGGGCTGATTTGTTTCAGACGGCCAGTGCCACTCCATCCCAGCCCGATACAATCATAATTCAACGAGCCACTCCACAGGCTATATAAATCATTCGACCCCGCCGCATAGCCGAGATACCATTCTGTTAAAGCGACTGCCGGACTTGTAACGATGAAAACCAGTGCCAGTAAAACAAATAACCTCATAATCCCTGCTCCCAAAAAATGTTTTGTTCAATCTTCTATGAGATAATACAATTTTTTAATCAAAAAAGCAAGACATTGCTTATCCCATTATTTTAGCAGCCTCGACCGCCTTGCTCGTGTCCCGCTCGGCATAAACCTCTGATATTTTAAGGCTTTTATGTCCTAATGAAGCCGATGCAACTTCTAATCCCATCTTGGCTCTTACGTTTGTCCCCTGTGTGTGCCTGAATTGGTGGGGGTGAAAGTGGGGTATCAAGGGAATTTTATCGGAATCAATCTCTACGCCTTTATATTTCTTTTTTATGTCTTTATTGCAAGCCTTTATTCCTCTGTTGACCGCGGTATAAAAGCTCCGACGATTGTAACACGGCTGATATTTTTTGTGCCGGATTCTACCGGCCTGCCGCTCGGCTTCTTCCGGGGTAAAGCAATAACTGCCCGGCAGCCGGAGCAAATAAGGCTCTAAAATCGCCTGTGCCTTTTTGCCGAGATACACAGTCCGCTCGTAATTCTCAATGTGTGGATTTTTGAATTTTGTCGGCTTGTAAATCCAAATATCTTTTGACCGGTCAACATCGCAAGGCCGGAGCGTGCAAAGCTCTGTTGACCGCATACCTGTAAGCAACTGTAATCTCACCATATCCGCAACGGTTTGACTTAGGAACGGCAAAACGGCTTCGATGTGCTCCACAGGCACAGGCAATACCTTTTTTGATTCTCTGGCAGTGCTGCGACCGAATTTGAGGCTTTCTAATGTAAGCAAGGTCTGATAGGTATAAATCGAACAGAGCTGCTTGGACACCGCCCACTTGAACATACGGCATATCATAGAAATTCGCTTATTGATAACTTTGCGGCATTGTTTCTTGCCCTCAACCATTTTTTCACGGAGTTGGTCAAGTTTGTCAACGCCGAAATCATCCAGGGGGATTCCGCCATAAAGTTCTTTGAGCGGTTTAAGAGCATAGCTGATGTTTTCCGGCTCCCGGCTATCCTTGTAATAGCCCTCGGCGTGCGTCAAGTATCGGATTGTTAAATCGGCTATCGTCTTACAGTCCGGCAGTGGGGTATCTTTTTTTTGGCAGAGTTGCTTATAAACATCTTCGGCGATTGATTGAGCAACCTGATAATCTTTTGTTGCGTATTTTGAGCCGGTTGGCTTGAGTGGTATCTGGCGGAATGATGTTTCGCCGGGCAACTTGATTCGATACCAATATCTGCCGTGATTCAAATAAATTGTGCCGGTAATTTCAGTTTTTGCCATTTTACAACACCAAATTGAGCCTAAATTGTTGTAAAACAGTTTCGCAGGTTTTTTCTGATTGTCAAGAAGTTTTATAAGTGCTTTATTTTAAAAGTGTTATAAAATGGGCAGTATAGGACTCGAACCTACGACATCCTGCTTGTAAGGCAGGCGCTCTAACCAACTGAGCTAACCGCCCCCGATAGAGCCGCAAGGGTATAAAAATCGCCGGCATAAGTCAAGAACAAAAGAACGCCCGCGAAAAAAGCAGGCTGCATTAAATTTTACTTGCTCGCCCTGGACAGGTACGAACCGTCTTCTGTGCTGATTTTGAGAACTTCGCCTATCTCGATAAACGGCGGAACTCTCGTTTTCAGCCCCGTCTCCATAACGGCTTCTTTTAATTGATTTGTCGCTGTCGCGCCTTTCGGCTGCGGAGCGGTTTCGGTAACGGTAAGCTCGACAATCTTAGGCAATTCAAGCGATACGACATTTCCATTGTACATTAAGGTCGTAACTTTCGTGTCGGGCTTGAGATATTTGGCCATTTCCTCGACCATTGCCATCGGCACGGTAACCTGGTCGTAATTTTCGTTATCCATCAGCACCATACCGATATTGTCGGAGTAAAGGTACTGCATATCGCGCCTGTCAAGAAACGCCTGCTCAATGTCTTCCGTCGAGCGGAGTCGTTTATCCACCGAGTTGCCGTCAGCAATGATGCGGATTTTCGCCTGCACAAACGCACGCAAATTGCCGGGCGTAACGTGAACAGACTGAACACAGACACCGAGTTTGCCATCAATTATAACGCCCATTCCGGGACGAAGTTCGCTTGCTTTCACCGTAAAACCTCAAAAAATAAGAGTTATGCGAAAATCTACAAAAAAGCCATTATATCTTTAATTCATCTCTAAGTCAATAGCCCGTTTGGATTTCCAGAAGAACCAGCCTATCATGCCAAATGTAATCACAGGCGACAGCCATTGCGGAATATGCACGCCAAAACTATCGGCCAGCATAATCAGCCCAAGAAACAGAATTGAGTACATCGCCCCGTTTTTCAGATATTTATATTTTTTGATGCGTTCGATATTGCCGACGGTAATCTGCCGAACAACAATCGCCCCGATGCCATTGCCAATCAAAATCAAAGGCACAGACAGCGTGAACGCAAACGCACCCAAAACGCCGTCTATCGAAAAAGTCGCGTCAATAACTTCCAGATAAAGAATTTTGCTGATGTCGCTCAAATTCCCTGCGTGAACTAATCGAGCCTCGGCCTGCTCGGCATTCTGCTTAAACCCCTGCGTAATAAAAAACGCCGTCGAGCCGACTACCGCCGAAAACGCCATCATAGGGCTTTTTTGGGCTGCGAACCATACAATCACCGCAAGCAGCACAGATACAATCGCATAAAACCAAAAACCGTACTTAAAAAGAGTTTCTTCGCCCGGCAGGCCAAAATGCTTTTCTTCCAGAAACAGCCACGAAAAAAACAGAAATACCAGAAATACCCCGCCGCCGCAAAGCAGAATCGGCGCCGACTGCTCGACTTTGTGTGCTATTGCAGGGTCGCCGCTGAATGTCGCCGTCAAAGCTTCTATCGGCCCAAGCGAGGGCGTTGTCGCCCAGACGATTCCCCACGGCAGCATACCTCGCAATAAAAATACCGCAAAAAACAGTCCCCAGAACAAAAACCACTTCCGCGCCTTTTGGCTCATAGTCGAAAGCACTTCAGCATTGATAATCGCGTTATCAACACTGCTTATCGTCTCAAATAAAATTAATCCCGCAACCGTCAGCAGGAGCGAAAAAATATCCATCCAATACCCTTACAAAAAAAGCTCGATTATAAGTTGCAATTTTACTGATAACCGAGCTTCTGATAACTGATAACTATTCTGCGTCCATCACAACTCTAAAGCCGATATTAGGCTTATTAGCATTTTCACTACGATGGTTTCTGCTAGCACTACGGCACTTATCCGCATGCTTATTCCAGGCACCCCCTCTTATTACACGACCATCGCCGATTTGTGGCCCTTTTGGATCAACCATAGGAGCGGTCTTATAATAATCTTTGTCATATAAATCGCTACACCATTCCCAGACATTACCGTGCATATCGCACAAGCCAAATGCATTTTCTGAATAACCTCCGACAGGCACTGTCTGATCAACATACACATCGCTGCTGCTTTCACAATATTCATCCTGTTTTTTACACTTAAAATTAGCGGTTTCGGAACCAAGAGATTTGCCTGTGTAAAAAGGCGTAGCAGTACCTGCCCTACAAGCATATTCCCATTCGGCCTCTGTCGGCAAACGAAAATGCAACCCTGTCTTTGCCGTTAAAGCCCTAATGGTATAAATAACCTGATGCCAATCAGCATTTTCAACTGGTCTGCTATTTCCTTTAAATTCACATCCAATAAAAAACTTTTTCTCTATAATTTTTTTATACTGCGCTTGTGTAACCTCAAATTTACCCATATAAAACGGCTTTGTAATTTTGACATGATGCAAAAACTCGTCATCACTTCGCTTGGGTTCGCTCTCGGGAGAGCCCATATCAAACTCACCAGGCTGAATAAGGACTAACACCATATTTACATCATCCCCAAGATTTATAACTCTCTGAGTAGGCAGATTGTTATCTGCAATAATTGATGTTTTTTTCTGCTGCAAAACATTCGGGTCTTGCAAAGTTGTCGGTACTGCCAAAACAATGGATGACAGCAACAGAATTACAGAGACAATGAATGTCTTTTCCATGCTCATTGCGCCTCCATCACAACCCTAAGGCCTATGACTCCCTGATTGGTTTTTTCGCCGCGGTGATTCCTGTCTGCGCTTCGGCATTTCCACGCCGGCTCGTTCCACGCGCCGCCTCTGATAACCTTTCCATCGCCTTTCTGCGGACCATTTGGGTCGGTCAGCGGCGTTACTTTGTAGTAGTCTTCATCGTAAAAATCGCTGCACCATTCCCAAACGTTGCCGTGCATATCGTACAGGCCGAAAGCGTTTGGCTTATACTTGCCGACCTCACAGACGCTGTCCAAATATGTCCCTATAATGCCGTCAGCGTAAGCGTCTTTGGCGTTATAGTTCGCAAAATCCGAATCGATAGTTGTGCCGGTATTGAAGGCGGTCTTTGTTCCCGCTCGGCAGGCGTATTCCCATTCAGCCTCGGTCGGCAGACGGAATTTGACGCCGGCCTTATCGGAAAGTTTTTTCAGGAATCGGCAGGCCTCGTACCAGTTGACATTTTCGACCGGCAGTTTGTCGCCGCCGACTTTGCTTGGGTTTTGACTCATTATAACACGATACTGAAGCTGCGTTACCTCGAACTTGCCCATATAAAATGGCTTTGTCAATTTGATATGATGCTGCGCCTCGTCGCCGTCTCTTTTCAATTCTTCCATCGGAGAACCCATCTCGAACTCTCCTGCCGGCACAAGAACCAGCGTCAGCGACACATCGTTGCCGAGGTCGATGGTTTTTTCCGTCGGGGCGGGAACTGTCGAAACAGCCGGGGCTGCCGCCTTCGGGGCGGCATTGGCCGGTGCCTGCGGCTTATCTTCCTTTGCAATAGCAAAAAACGCCGCGACAAACACAACCATCAATACTGCGATTGCCTTTTTCATAATCGATTCCTTTCAAAAATATGGCTTTTTAAATTTTAAACTCTCAAACTGACTTTCGGTCAGTTTGTATTATTTGCCCATTTTATAAAAGCCTCTGCACGGAATGTCTATCTGTTCCTTATCCCTTATCTTTATGTGCAGCGTATCCGAAAAAACTCGCAGCTTGCCTTCTCGCACAGGAGCGGTTATTTCAACCTCGAACTCGAAACGATTTTCAGTCGCTTTCTGGCTCAAAACCTTTACGATGCCGCTATCCGAAACGGCCGATTCAATGGCGATTTTCTCATTATAATTGCTGATTAGATAAATCGTCCGTTTTTGAGATTCTTTTTCGACGGCATTGCGAATTATAATCGCGCTTGGCGATGCCTCAAATTGACGCATACAGACATAATCAACCTTGACTTCCTTGCAGGTGGGATGATTGATGCTTATCAGAACCGTGCCGCTTAGATAACGCTTGAGATTTTCAACATTCACTTTCGGCTTGAGTACATGGGCTTGAGAAACTTTGTTCGGGTCGAAATCAAACGTAAAAACATCTCCCTGCGATGTAATCTTTGTAATCGCATAACTTTCGTTGTCGATGCTCTTGAGTATTATATTCTTCGCGCCGCCGTTTGCCGCAACTAACGAAAGGTCTAACTTCTCCGGCTCGACCTGAACCTGCGATTCAACAAACGCTTTTATTTCAAGCTCCGCTTTGGCGTTGTTTGGGTCGTTGCTGAAAACAAAAACATTCTGCATTGTCGAACCCTGAAACTTTGGAGCGTGGAAACTTACCTTCAATGTGCCGCTTTCGCCCGGCGTGTAGCTTTTCTTTTGCAGGTCGGGCACGGTGCATTTGCAGGTGCCTTTTGTGCCGGTAATCTCAAGAACGCCGGTGCCGACATTAGTAAAGGTAAAAACGCAGTCATTTAAGCTGTCCGGCGAAACTTTGCCGAAATCGTGAACAGCCTTCTCGAATTTTATTATCGCGCCGGTTGGAACGCTTTTAGTATTTTCAACATTGACTTCCCTGACTTCTTTGATTTTGTCTTCTGTCACGGCTTTTTTCGACAGAATTGATTTTTTGTTTTCTTTGGTCTTATCCTTTGCCGCCAAAACACTGCTCTGGCACAAGACTGACATTACAAAGAATGCTGACACGACCGACAATACCAAAAACCTGTTGAACTTGCTGTCCATAACCATTTCTCCGATAAAAATTTTAAGACAAATAGCATAATAAATACCAAAACCGTCATTTTAGCACAAAAACTAACCACAGCAACAGAATTTTGCCTCTCAAATGGGCGTTCGCTAAAAACTACTATCTACCGAATCCTGTCTTTTTTCTATCCCCTTCACCCTAAACCCTACCCCTTATACCCTCTTTTCAAAACTTCTCAAAAACTCATCAAAACTTACAAAAACTCAACGATTTTTGACAAAAACCGTTCAAAAGTCGTTCAAAACTTTCAATTTTTTGAAGAAATTTTACAAAATTTGCAAAAAACTTGCGCGTTTGGCTGGTTTTTGTGGTACTTCCGCTTATAATACCCGCCCGGCTTAAATCTTATTTTGAGAGTACTTATAGAGATGGCTAAAAACATAATAGAAACAATTTACGAAGATGAAGTTCTTCTTGCCGTCAATAAACCCGCCGCAATCAGCGTCGGAGTTGACAGATTCGGCAAAGAAACCCTCCCGGATATGCTGCAAAATCAGCGAAAAAACGATACGAAGCTTTATATCGTTCACCCCCTCGATAGAGAGGCCAGCGGAATAATCATTCTGGCGAAAAATGCCGATGCGCAGAAAAAAATGTCCCTTTTATTCGATGCAGGCGGGGTAAAAATGACATATTTAGCTCTGGTCAATTCCGCCGGTGATGAAAAGTCGGGCATTATCGATGAGCCGCTCGCCGAAGACCCTCGACATCAGCAGAAAATGCGAATCGACCCGAAAATCGGCAGGGCGGCAACAACCAAATGGCAAAAACTTGCGAATTTCGGCGTTATCAGCCTGCTGGCCGTCGAGCCGATAACGCATATACCGCACCAGATTCGGGTGCATTTGCAGCATTGCGGAATGGGGCTTGTAATCGACCCGCGGTACGGGCAGGATGAGCCGATTATGCTGTCGAGTTTCAAGCACGGCTACAGGCTTGCCAAATACGCCGAAGAAAAACCACTCATCGAACGGCTGACGCTTTGCGCGTATCAGCTCGAAATTGAAAATTATAAAGATGGCGAGAAACTGATATTGGCTGCACCGTTGGAAAAGAAATTCAAGGCGACAATTAAAATGCTCGCCAAATATAACCGCGACGGAGAAAAGGCGTTTGAGAATCAGGAAATTTTCGGCAAATTACTGAACGGTGAAAAACTTGGCTGACAAGGGATTAGTGCAAATATACACCGGCTCCGGCAAAGGCAAAACCACCGCTGCTATCGGTCTTGCCGTTCGCGCCGCAGGCTGGGGCAAAAAAGTGATTATATATCAGTTTCTCAAGCCGCCATCTCTCGAAACAGGCGAAAGAAAAGCTATTTCGCAGGGGAATCTGCAAATTGAGATTTTACCCGTGAACGCTGAATGGGATATGCGAAAATCTTTTGACGATAAAGCCGCGGTAGAAAATACGCGGAATAAAATCGAACAGGTTTGTGAGAAAATCGCCGAGCAGGCAAAAAATAAAAAATACGCTCTTATAATTCTCGATGAAATTATTTTTTGTGTTTCCAAAAAATTGGCCAAACTTGAATGGCTCAAAAATATAATCGAATCAAAAGACGATTCGGTTGAAATTGTTCTGACCGGCAGGGGAGCGACAAACGAGATGAACGAATTGGCCGACCTTGTTACGGAAATGAAAGAAATCAAACATCCATACAGCAAAAATGTTCCCGCGAGAAAGGGAATTGAATACTGAAAAATAATAAAATCTGTGGTGAGAAAATTATGATTATAAAAATGCCAAAAGCCGGAACGATTGAAATAGCCCCGTCGATTCTCTCTGCCGATTTCGCCAAATTGGCCGATGAGATTAGTCAGGTCGAAAAAACAGGCATAAAAATCCTGCATTTAGACGTAATGGACGGCCATTTTGTGCCGAATATAACAATCGGCCCGCCGGTCATAGCCAAAATCCGCAAACACTCGAACCTGTTTTTCGACAGCCATCTTATGATAAGCGAACCGGAAAAATACGCCGATGCCTTCATCAAGGCGGGCGTGAACAACATTACTTTTCACATCGAAGTCGTTCCCAATCCGACCGATTTCATAAAAAAGCTCCGCGATTCGGGAGTCTCCGCAGGCTTGTGCCTCAATCCTGAAACGCCGGTTTCAAAGATTGAAAAATTCGCTCACCTTGCCGATATGATATTAGTTATGACCGTGCATCCCGGCTTTGGCGGACAAAGTTTCATTCTCGAAGCCGCCAAAAAAATCAAACCAATCAGACAAATTGTCGGCAAAGATATTCGCATTGAAGTTGATGGCGGAATTGATGCCGAAACTGCCGGCATTGTTAGTGAACTTGGCGCTGATACTTTGGTTGCCGGCAACGCGATATTCGGCAAATCCGACCGTCCCGCCGCGATTGAGGCAATACAAAAAGCCTGCCGGCGGTGAGATTTATTTTTTAAAAAGTGCGATAGCCGAGCATTTTTTCATACACAGAGAGGTAGCCGGTAATCATACTGTTAAGTCCCCATTTATTTTTTGTTTCCTTCATAATCCTTTTGGCCTGCCGCTCCCACTCCTGCGGGTCGTTTCTGAAGTACCTGTGATTCTGCAGGGCGGTATTCAGTCCCCACCACAGACCATCGCCGCTGTAATCTTTAAAAATAACGCCGTTGCCGGTATCGGCGGGGGCACCGAGTTTTTTCAGCCTTAACGGCACAATCTTATCGTGAAAACCGCCTGTATCGCGGTTTGTCGCGGTCGCTCCGAACAGATTGCCAATCACGTCTATCTGGCCGAACGGCTCGTAGAGCGAAGCTCCGAAGACATCGCTCGCCGCGGCATAGCCGAGCATACTCAACTCTTCATTAAAAGGTTTGTAGGCGATTTTTCCGCCCGATGAGCAGGCGATTCTTCCAAGTATCTCGGCGTGAGTTCTGTCTGTTCCGACGGTGTTTCCAACTATCGCAATCTGGGTGTCAGGATTGGCGATTACAAATCTCATCGCGATATTTTCGAGCAGTTCGATTCCCTTTTGCGTTTCATCGAGCCTCGACGGCCAATAAAACAAGATGGCATTTTCATTAGCCAGCAGTCCCATTTGCTTTTGAAATTTGAGCAGATTGATTTTCTTGGCGAGGATTACGTCATCGTCTATCGAAAATCGCTTAGCCAGCCCCGGCTTGCCAGCGTCCGGGTCTTCGGGCTGATTTTCCGAATACATAGTCGGCGATATTCCGTTTGGTATTGCGCATATCGAGCCGTATTTGAGCTTTGCCTTTGTTTCCTGCCGAACGCCAGGCGGAATAAAATGCCTGTCGGCAAAATAGTCTTCGGCGACTTCTTCCAGAAATCTCGTGCCGACATAATTTACCATCGCGGCGTTTTTAATAGCGGTCGCCTGGCAATCCACGCATTTTACACCGCCCACATTCGAGCAGTATATATCGTCCCAGAACTCGCCCAGATTTACGCCATAATACATATCTACGGGTATGTGGCCTGTGTGGGTGTTATGAACGGTATGAAGCAGCGGAATCTGCCTCATCTTCGCGTAGGCTGGTATAATTCCGCCCGCCATCCAGTCGTGAGTATGAATAATGCCTCTGCCGGCGTGTTTGGAAATGATTTCTTTAATCATCGTGTTGCGTATTTGCTTTTGAAACTCGGCGGCCGTTACCAGCGGATTGCCGTCGTAAGCGTTGAGATGATTCTCAAACAGCGCTGAATCCACTACCTTGATATTTTCGCGAGGCAGACGATAGGTGCTATCGACATATTCCTGTTTGGTCATATTCGCCCGCTCCATAAACTTTCGTTTAAGATTAAGCGTAATGACGTAAGTCAAAATCTCGTTCTCGGCGAATCCTCTGCACAGAGCCGCGACGACCTCGCCCATTCCGCCGCTCTTGCCCGAAACATATTTGGCGAACTCTCCCATTCCCTCGGTCGGCAGCCTGTCGGTCTCCGGACTTATTATGATAATCGGCGTTCGCTCGGATTTTTTGAGGATATAAAAATTTTCTATCGATTTTTCCAAATCCCATATTTTATCCGTAATAATTCTGACAGCTTCGCCGACAGAGCCATACGGGCTGAAATACGAATGGACTTCCTGGTCAGAGCCTGCGCTCTCGTGAATAAAATAAAGCTGGTCAGATGTCGTTAAATGCCGCCATCTTGTAAGCAGCGTTCCGCCGCTCTTTCTGACTTTCTTTTCTAATTTTTTTATTCGTTCAAAAAGTTCCTGCTGGGTTTTATTTCCCAGCCAGCCATAGGTATCCCTCTTTGCGTCAGCCCACGACGAAGTTGACAATCCGTTGATATTGACGGCAGGGCAGTCGGCATCCTTAAATAATTCGGCGGCCTCGGTCGGGTTGCATATTTTCAGATTGTCGTACTCGGCAATCGCCTGGGGCAATCCCTTCCAGAATTCAAATATGCCCTTGTCCTCCCATATATGTTCACCGAGATGTTCATAATCGAATCCGAGCAGAGCCATTTCGCCGGTAATCTGCGACAAATGATGTGCGTACTGCCGAGGCGACACGGGCGTATGCGGAAATCGATACGCTATGTCATCGCTCAACTCGCGATTTCGCGGAAGAACAATCAGCCTGCTGCCCGGCAGTCTGAACACCGCGTTGGGCGACACTGACCTGCCATTCTGCGTTTTGTACATATCATCGCGTTTTTCGCAGAGCATCGCCTTGAAGCCCATATCCGCGACGACCTCGGCGATTTCGTTGTTATACATCAGCTCGGTATTTCTGAAGCATACCGGACTAACGCCGAAAAGTTCTTCCATTTCGGTTCTGTGCTGGGAGACCTGATTTCTGAACTCGCGTTTTTCAGGGTCGTCATAAAGCCCGACAATCGAGTGGTAGTAAGTCTCCTCCAGAAATTCAACCTGATTATTCGCTCTGCCGGCATCGAGAAGCTGCTGCAAAAGCGTTATAACCTCCGGCTTATACAGCTTGGCCTGTTCCAAAAACGTGCCGGACATACTCATCGTGATTTTAAATTGGGGATTGTTTGCGACCAATTCCACGAACATTTTAGTCGCTGGTATGTAATTCTTGTTCGCAACCTTCTCAAAAATTTCTCTGTTATTATCATCCCAAAGAAATTTTGACCTGTCAGGGTGAAGCCTGAAGGGCTGGTGAAGCTGAAAATAAAATGTTACCAATGCCATATTTTTTTAGTTCGTCCGTGAATCTAAAATTTACAGTTTAATACCAGTGGGCATATTTAATTGCGCGTTAAACAATTCGTAAGTATTTACGCCGGCTCCGCTTGCCCGCGTACAACGGGCGCGATTATTTAAGGCCGTTGGTATAAGAACGGCGTATTATCGCCCCCATTGCCCAAAAAATCAAAACAAAAAAAGTCGATTATCGGCCATCAAGCCGCTCGTTTGTTCGTGCGATTATCCACAAGGCGAGTTCAGTCGCGTCTAACTTCACATTTTGCCGCTTGAGATACTCTTTAAAGAACCGCATTCTGTCGGCGCTGCTGATGCCGGTTCGAAGCATATTTATCTGAACAAGATTTTTCAGCCGAAGTTTGTCCGGCAGTTTCGCGAATTTTTTTGTTCGCTCGTTATCGAGAAAATAAAAATCGAATTTGCCGTCCGCTGATTTTACAAGAACATTGCCAAGCCGCAAATCGCCGTGGCAGATGCCGCAGGCGTGCATTTTGCCGACGGTTTGAGCGAATTGCTCAATAACCGAGCGTCTTTGCGTAGTTTTGGATTCGAGAATTTTGTATAGCGGGACGGAATTTTTAATTTCAGCGGTTATAATGAAATCCGCCGATAAGCCTTTTTTTCCGGCTGCCGCGATAGGCGGGGTTAAAAAGCCATTCCTTTGGAGCATTAAACCGGCCTTGAAAGCCCTTTTCGCCCGGCCGCAGCCGATACCGCTCATTAAAACATCAGACCATTTGCGGGCAAGATACTTTTTGAGAATAAGACTGTGAACTTTGCTTTTGAAAAGCAGATTGAATTTGAAAACATCAGCGAATTTTGACGATGTCAGTTTTATGAAAGGCTCTCCGCGTGAAGCGTCAGCGATTATGCCGCTGCCGTCGCCGACAAAATCACCCCCTGCAGGAAAGTCATCCGACAGTTTTAAATTGACTCCTGCGATATTTATTTTTTTAAAGCTCATCTGCGATTACAAACCAACAATTATAATTCCAAGTTCATTCGCAAGGGCGATAGTCTGCGGCTTGTCGATAATAATGGTTTTGCCCGCCTCGACGACAAGGCATTTGCCTTTGTTTTCGCTAATCGAGCGAATCGTATCGATTCCGACGCAGGGGACATCGAACCGCATATCGTGGTCTGTTTTGCAGACTTTTAAAAGCGTCCAGCCTCCTTTTTTGCAGAATTGTCCGCAACGCTCAATCATTCTTCCCGTGCCTTCGACCGCTTCGACCGCGATTACGGTTTTTTCTCTGACTGCGATTGCCTGGCCTATGCCGGTCACGGCGATGCTTTTGGCTAAAGGCCAGCCGTAGTCAATATCCTGCTGAATTTCGCCGGTGGGCTGATTTTTCGTCATCACACCCTGAATGGCCAGATGCTCTTTACAAAATTTTGTTGAGTCCTGCAAAATAACACCTCCGCTTGCCAGCTCATCCGCAATTGCCTGCAGAATCGTCTGGTCGGTTTTGTTTTTCTTTTTCAGTCGCCAGTAATAAATCCGAATTGCCCGCCAGTCCGGCAAATACTTCAAAATTCGCCAGGGCGTGAAAAGTTTTTCCTTGTGAACCTTGCCGACCATTATGGCGTTTGTCGCGTTATATTTTTTTAATTCCTTGAGCCACACTCCGAGCCTTGCCAGCGGCACAGTCGAGTACGAATCCACAAGCGTTTTTAGTTCCGGTTCGGGATTGTCGCCCAATCCTGCACAGGCGATTTTAAAACCGGCAGCTCTTACGCCTTGCGCGATGATGAGCGGCAGCCTGCCGCCGCCCGCTATAAGGCCGATTATATTATCATTATTTTTAGCCACAGAGGACACAGGGTTCACAGAGAAATTTTTTATATCAAACTATTTTAATCACAGATTACGCAGATTACACGGATTTTACTGAAAGCTGATAACTGACAGCCATTATTTTTTAATTTGTTTTTCTATTCGGCGGATTGCCTTTTTCATTTCCGGCAAATCTTCAAACATACTGTATGCACGTTTGGCATTTAGAGCGCTGATGGCCGGCGTGCCTGCGATAGCTGCGCCGTCAGGCACATCGTTGATTACGCCCGCCTGGGCGGCGATTCTGACCATATTGCCGATTTTTATGTGGCCGACGATACCGACCTGCGCGGCGATTACGCAATGATGACCGATGGTAGTCGAGCCGGCAACTCCGACCTGTCCGACGAGAAGACAATGTGCGCCTATCTTTGCGCCATGGCCGATATTGATGATGTCGCCGAATTTGCAGCCCTGACCAATAATTGTATCTTCAATCGCGCCGCGCTGAATACAGCAGTTTGCGCCGATTTCGACATCGTCTTCGATAACAACCACGCCGACCTGCGGGATTTTATAATGTTTGCCATTGTGGGTTGCGTAGCCGTAGCCGTCTTTGCCGATTGTGGCGTTGGCGTTTATGATTACGTTGTTTCCCAATCGGCAGCCGTCGTATATCACGGCGTTTGGGTACAGGATGCAGTTGTCGCCGATTTTGACGCTGTCGCCGACAAACACGCCCGGATAAATTACCACGTTGTCGCCGATTACGGCATCGTCGCAGATTGTCGCGCAGTCGTTAATGATGCACGCCTTGCCGATTTTGGCGGTTTTGGCGATGTTTGCCTTGGGAGAAATGCCAATGTTCTTATGCTGTCTGTAGCCGTGAAGAAGAACTACTATTTGTGAAAACGCGTAGTAGGGGTCTTCGCAAATCAGCAGCGGAACGGGAGCGTCGGTGTCTTTGCCGATGATTACCGCGCCTGCCTTTGTTGTTTGCAGAGCGTTTGTATATTTGGGATTGGAAAGGAAGCTGATTTCCGTACCGGTCGCGTTGTCAAGCGTAGCGACAGAGCTGATTTCAATATCAGCGTTTCCTTTTATCCTTCCGCCAACGTGTTGTGCAAGTTGAGCTAATGTCTTTTTCATATTGTCCAAATTATAGTTATTACCGTTTATTCGTCAAGAAGTTAAGAATTTTAGAGCTGCTTGTGCTATTTCGTTCGCTTTCTGCGGGCAGGGCGATGTGAAATCGCCGCTGTTCATTTGAAACACCGAAACGCTCGGCCCGACAGGGTGGTAATGCACCGGATTTGTCGCAGACCAGCAGGCTATCGTCGGGATTCCCGCCGCAGCGGCTAAGTGCGTAACGCCGCTGTCGTTGCCGATGAAGCAATTCGCACAGCTTACCGCCTGAAAAGTTTCGGTTAGTGACATATCGACTAACAGCGGAGCGATTGCGCCAAGAGCGTCTAATGTTTTGGTCTTGAATGTTTCCATTTCCACTGGCCCAAGTGTAAAAGCGACGCTGATATTTTTTTCTCGCAGAGCCTCGGCGAGCATAAAAAAATTATCAATATGCCAGTTTTTTGCCGCTGACCCGCTGCCGGGGTGAATGAGCGCGACTTTCTGTTTTGTGTCCACGCCAGCCGAACTTAAAATTTTCTGCCCATTGGCTAAATCGGTTTTGCATGGCGTAATGTAAGTTTTTTTCAAATCAATCTCGCCGCTCTTAACATCCGAAGTCTGCGAAGAAAGAAACATATCGAGATGAAATTTTGTTATATGCCCAGCGTAATTATCGCCTGGTTTTAATTGCAGCGTTGTTACTTCGACCGGATTGCTGCAGTTGGCGGTGAAAATCAGATTGTTTTCAAAATCGCTTCCTGTCTGGCCGAGGAATGTTATTATTTGCTCAAAGCCGGAAAAAACGCCTATAAGCGAGTCGCCGTCAGCCAGTTCAAATTCCCGATGATTGACGAAAAGCCTGTGCAAATCGATGCTGTCTAAATTGCGGATGCCGTCGATGCAGGTTCTGCCGGGGAAATATTCGATATACGAACTTCTTCCGAACATCAGAACCGTTCCGATGCCGAAATGCGTTTTGAGCGATTCGGCTAAAGGCAGCGTAAGAACGCAGTCGCCGATTGCGCCTGGCTGAATGATAACCGCTCTGCGGCTGTTTCGCATAGCGTCGTCTTCGGTTTTAGAAAGTATGTTAAGTATGTCGTCCATAGGAAAATAAAATATCAAAAATTAAAAATAAAAATTGAGGATTCGCCTGCGGCGACGCTATTTTAATTCTTAATTCTTCATTCTTCAATCTACAATCTTCAATTCTTATGCGCTTCTTTAATCCAGCCGGCGCCGGCAACTTTCAGGCCGGTTTCGGTTTTAAGATAGAACACCGCCGCTTGTCCGGGCGTTATCGCGCGAATCGGCGAATCAAAAATAATTTTCACGCAATCATTTTCCGCTTCGACTCGTCCGGGCGTATGTTTTTGATTATAACGGATTTTCACCATCGCTTCAAATGGTTCTTTGGGCTTGTCAATCAGCCAGTTGACATTTTCAGCGATAAGTGCATTATGCTCAAGCTCGGCGTTTGTTCCCAGAATTACGGAGTTTTTTTCGGCATCAAGACCGACGACATAATAAGGCACGCCCATCGCCACTCGTGCGCCGCGTCTCTGGCCGATTGTAAAACGGTGGATGCCATTATGTGTGCCTAAAATTTTCCCGCCGGTGTCAACGATATTTCCCTGCCGGGCGAGTTCGGGACAGAGTTGTTCAAGTTTGCCGACATAATCGTTATCAGGTATAAAACAAATTTCCTGCGAATCGGGCTTATCGCTCACGTCAAGCCCCAGTTCTTTTGCCATTTTCCGCGTCTGGCTTTTTTCAAGTTTGCCGAGCGGCAGAATAATTTTCGCCAGAACATTCCTGTCAATCATCGAAAGGGCATAAGACTGGTCTTTGGCTAAATTCTCGGCGGCGTAAAGATAGGAATTGTCATTTTCTTTGATTATTTGCGCGTAGTGGCCGGTCGCGATAAAATCCGCCCCTTTTGATTTTGCGTACTCGAATAATTTGCCGAATTTTATATGCCTGTTGCAGAACACGCACGGATTTGGCGTTCGGGCTTTGTGGTATTCATAGCAAAAATACCCGATTACGCTCTTAAAATCCTCGCTCAAATCGAGTACTTCAAAAGGAATGCCGAGATGTTTGGCGACGTTTCGCGCATCGTCGCTTTTTTCAGCGGACTGTTCGTACAGCCGCATATAAACGGCCGAGCAGTCAAAGCCCGCCTGTAAAAGAGAAGCGGCGGCAGTCGCGCTGTCAACACCGCCGCTTAACGCTACGAATACTTTAGCTGAACTCAAAAGTTATTCTTTCTTCTTAAACAATCCCTTGAGTCCTTCTGTTACTTTTTCGACTTCCTTGTCCGTGCCTGTAGATTTTAATAGCTCCTCGCCTGTTTTGCCGATGCTTCCGAGCGAGTCGCTGATTGAACCGACCATATTGTCAGGTATTATGCCTGCGCCTTTGGCGGCGATAGCAGCGGAAATTTCCTTGAAAATTTTGCTCACAGTTTCGCCCAGCGTTGTTTCTTTACCGCCTATATCCGAAAAATGCAGTTTGTCGATGTTAAGTTTTACGCTGTCGGCTTTGCCTGGTATTGGCAGAAGTTTTGCTGTTACGCCGATATTGGCGATGTCGAGCGATGATATATGAACGTTTTTGCCTTTTTTCTCTGTCGGCGCAGGGGCTGGTTCTGAATCGCCCTTTGTATTTTTGAGAACCTCACTCATATTGCTGTTAAGACCTTTTTGCTCAAGTACAACCGCGATGTCGTTTATGTCAATCTGATTTACTTCCACGACATCGGAAAACAAAGAACCCGTGTCCGCCTTTGCGCTTATAGAGGCTACTTCCAGCAAATGTTCATACTGATAACCGGCCGGATTTTTGACTTTCAAACCATTGATTGCTATACTGCCGCTGAAAATGTTCAGATGAACCTTCTCAACGGAAACGCCTACGCCGAGCTGTTTTGTTCCTGCCTTTTCGATGGCGACCTTGAGAATCCCATCAATAAAAAACAGCGCCGCCACAGCCGCGACAATAAGGAGGACAACAATTGTAATCAATACGCCCGCCACTTTACTTTTCTTTTTTGCCATTTTTAATCTCCATATTAAACCCTATTTTACCGTGTCCACGTCCGTTAATCTTTGCAATTCCTTAATCAAATCGTCTGAAACATCAAACCCTAATTGTTTTGCCGTTTGGGCATGCTGCAGAGCCTGCTCGTATTTTTTCAGCATATACAGTGTAATCGCCAGATTATTATGCGCCGCAGGATAGTCCGGCGAAAATTCAAGAGCCTTTAAATAATAACTTTCCGCCTGCTGATACTGTTTTTGTGACGAGTACGCAACGGCCATATTATAATAAGCGTCCGCTGACGGCGATAATTCCACGACATATTTATAAGCCGCCGCTGCCTGCTCATATTGTTTTTGCGACATATAAATCTGCGCCAGATTTTGCCACGCCGCGGCCATTTGCGAGTCAGCCTTAACGGCTTTTTGATAAGAGGCCGTTTCTTCTTCTACCCAGCCAAGTTTGTTATACGCAAGCGCAAGCCCGAAATAAGCCTTTGCGTTGCTCGGCTCATAAAAAACCGTCGCCCGAAACTGCTCAATCGCGTCGTAATACATCTGGCTCTGAAAATACGCGTACCCAAGCCCGTAAGCTGCGTCGGGCGAATCGCTTTTCAACGCCAGTGCAAGCCGATAATTGACTATCGCTTCGCCGTAATTCTGCCTTTCCTGATAAATGTTCCCAAGCGTTACATAAATATCCGCATCGCGGGGATTAATGTCGGTTGCTTTTTTGAGAATTTCAACGGCCTTGTCGCTTTGTCCCTGCGAATTATACGCCCCGGCAAGTCCCTTGTAAATCTCAATAAAATTCGGGTCATACCTCAACGCTATCTTATATTGCTCAATGGCCTTGTCCTGCTGATTCTGTTTCGCGTAAGCGTTCGCCAGATTGTGATGAGTCTTGGCATCAGCGGGATTTATTTCAATCGCGGCTACATACTGCTGCACAGCCATATCCGCCATATTCTTTTTTAGAAAGATATTGCCAAGATTCGTCCTTGCCTCGGCTAAAAGCGGAGCGATGTCAACCGCTTTCTGCTGATAATAATAGGCGTTGTCGATGTTGCCGTCGTCGAAATAAACGTTGGCAAGATTGTTGAAAAAGCATCCGATAGTTTCTCGCCTGCTCAAATTTCGCAGATAAAGATTTCGCCTGCCGTCCTGCGGAACTTTAAATTCCTTTATATAGTGTTTATCCGGCGCATTTGCGCCTTTCTGCGTGGTTTCAATATTGAACGACTTGCTGCCGTCGCTGTATCTTACAAAAAAATGCCCCGGCACAACAACGCCGTTGACCGGCAGATTAAGCCTCTCCGCCACCGCCAGATACAATATCGACAGGCTCAAACAGTAGCCCCTCTTGTTATTCAATACCGTATGCAAAAATAAATCTTCCGGATTCCGAGCGTTATCAACAGGCCTAAATCCCATCTCCTCGAATAAAATTTTGCTTATAATTTCGGTCGTCTCCTGCCCGTCATATAGCGGGTTTTTGCCGTTGAGTCTATCGCTGACCGTGCGGGCAATCTCGTCAATCTGGTTGCGATAAAATTCTATGTTTATGGAAGTATCCCCCCTTTTACTGACAAGCAGTACCGCCGTCGCAAGGTCAATATCGTTTTCGGACAGCTCCAGAGCCTTCTCGATGGAATTGGCGTAAAGCCCAGCCTTTTGCGATGCGCAGGCAAACGCCGCGATAGCAAAAACTGCCAAAAATATAAATATGTTTTTTTTCATAAGACGGCTTTCAGCTTATCTAAAAATTCCTGCTGCGACATTTGCTTAATCGCAATCTGTTTCACTTTCGATGTCTGGCCGGATACGATTTTTACGAATTTCCTTTTTACACCGAGCATTTCGGCGAGAAATTCGAGCAATGCCTCATTCGCCTTGCCTTTTTCGGGAGCGGCCGATAATTTCACCTTGAGCATATCGCCATAGATGCCTTCAACAGACGTTTTGCTGCCTGCCGGCACGACCTTAACCTGAAAAATTATACCATCAGGCGTTTGGCTGATTTTTAAATTTTCAACCTGCATCGTATTCTTTGAGATTCTTTCCGACTGCCGCCTGAATATATCGTTCAATTTGCGTTGCCAGTTCGCTGACGGGGGTTATGCTGAAATCGACATAATGACCCTGCAAAAATTCGCCGTTCAGAGCTCGTTTATAAATTTTCACTCTGATAATCGAACTGTTCGGACTGGTCTTGCTGAAATCGGTATTCTGATGTTCGGTAAGCTCAACCTTCCAGTCTTCGCTTATAAACACCAGCGAACTGCCGGTAAATACCGATGTCGGAAAATAATCGTATAATTTTTTTAATGTTTCCATAAGTAAAAATATCAAATTTGTATTAACAGAGCCGCGACAGTTATGGAGCGGTCATTTAAAAATCTATCGGCAAAGCCGATTCCATAGTTTTTCACTTATTTCAGGCTTCCTGTTAAATCGCCAACCCGTTCTATTTTATGCCGTCGGCAATAATCTTCTATGCCGTCGATAATTTTTATTGCGGTATCGGGATAAATAAAACTTGCTGTGCCGATGCTCACCGCTGTTGCGCCTGCGATTAAAAATTCCACCGCATCAGCCGTGCTGCGTATTCCGCCGCCGCCGAGAATCGGCACATTCGCCGACTTTGCGACCTCATTATACACTTTATTTACAAGATAGACAGCAATCGGCTTTATCGCAGGCCCGCTCAATCCGCCGGTACGATTCGCCAAAACCGGTTTTCGGGTTTCGATGTCAATTACCATCGCGGTAAATGTGTTTATCATACTGAGCGCGTCTGTGCCTGCCTCGATAGCGGCCTTTGCCGTTATGCTGATGTCGGTTACATTCGGCGTTAATTTTGTTATTAAGATTTTTTTACCGCCGGCTTTTTTAACCGCTGATGTAATCTGATGTATAAGCTGCGGGTCTGTGCCGAAAGTTATGCCGCCTTTTTTAACGTTTGGGCAGCTTATATTCAGCTCAAAACCGGCAATTTGCTCGAACTGTGCCAATTTCTCTGCAACTGCGATATACTCGTCAATCGTCTTGCCCGCGATATTCACAAAGAACGGCGTTTTATAATTTTTGAGCAGCGGCAGTTTTTCAGCGATAAATTTTTCAACTCCCACATTCGCCAGACCGATTGCGTTGAGCATTCCCGAATTGGTTTCGACGATTCGCGGCACAGGATTGCCATCGCGTTTTTCGATTGTTATGCTCTTGGTGATGAATCCGCCGAGTCTGCCTATGTCCATAAAATCGTCAAGCTCGTCAGCGTATCCGCAAGTGCCGGATGCCGTGAATACCGGGCTTTTCAACTTCAACCCCGCAAAATCAATTGTCAAATCAACTTTATTCATATCAAATTTATATCTCTGTGTCCTCTGTGCTCTCTGTGGCTAAAACACAACCTCATCAGCCCAGAAAACCGGGCCATCTTTACAGCAAAGTTTGTAGCCTGCTTCCTTAGTTTTTTTGTCTATACATTTTACCGCGCAGCCCTGGCACAATCCGGTTCCGCAGGCCATAACTCTTTCAAGGCTCACCTGGCAGCCGATTCCAAACTCGCCGGCAATTTTTGCTACACCCGCCATCATTATCTCCGGCCCGCAGGTATAAATAATCGCCTTGCTCACATCCGGCTTTTCCTTAACCAACCACTCTTTGAGCATAGCAGTTACAAAACCTTTAAATCCCATCGACCCATCGTCGGTGCTTATCAAAGTTTGTACGTTTTTAATTTCCGAGCAGGGCAGTTGTGAACCGCTTTTTGCACCGACAAATGCGATAGTTTTCGTTTTGGATTTGCTCAATTCTTTTGCAAGATGCAACAGGGGAGGCACACCCATTCCGCCAGCAACGAGAATCGCCAAAGTTTTTTCGCGCTCAATTGAAAAACCGTTCCCCAGCGGCCCAATTATGCTTATTTTATCGCCGGGAGAAAGTGTTTTCATTCTAAGCGTTGCCGGACCAAGCACACAATAAAGAACTTCCAATTTGCCCTTATTGCCGGTGATTTCAATATCTGAAAAACTGAAGGGTCTGCGGAGGATAATTTGTCGTAATGCCTTGTCGGCTAATTCGTTAGGTATCTTTTCTTCACTCGGCAGGCTCGCGTTTGAAAGTTCAAACTCGGCAAATTGGCCGGGTTTTGTCATATTAAACGCCTCAGCAGCTTGACCTTCAATGGCCAAACTCAGGCGATAAAAGCACTCGCCTATTTGCTCGTTAGCCAGCACCGACGCGTTAAAAACTCCCTTTTTTTTAGACGTGCATTTTTCCATAAGTAGCTATTATATAATCAATTATACGCTGTAATGTCAAGACATAAAAAAACTTCCGGAATATTCATCCACTGACACTCCGGAAGCTCGCCACGGCAAAAAAAGCCGCAAAGATTTAATTTTACAGTTGATTTAGTCTAACACCTCCGCCAAACCGCAGGCAAGTATAGCTATCCAATATATAGTTGTCAATCGGGCAGAAGAAAATATCTTAAAAATGAAGAAAAATTGATATAACAGCTTGCTGTATATATATTTATATAATATGTTGATTTTGCCATAGTTTCGTGGTAAAAACGCCGCCTATGCTTACGAAAAAAATCATAAAAAATGCATTGTTATTAACAGTCCTGTTCAACACCGTAAATTGTCTGGCATCAGCCAACGACAAAATCACCCAGATTCTCGCACGGAAAGACCAGGCCAGAGTAAAATTCGGAATTCTCATTGCCGAATCTAACAGCAGCAATGTTATTTTCGCCCGCAACGAAAATCTTGCCCTTATTCCCGCCTCGAATATGAAACTTGTTACGAGTTTCACCGCTCTGAAATATCTGGGCAGTCAATTCGAGTTTGTTACAACCGCTTCGCTTGCAGGCAAAAATTTGGTTGTCGTCGGCAGCGGCGATCCTTTGCTCGGAACTGACGGCGACGATTTTATATCCCGAATTGCCTCATCGCTGAAAGAAAAAAACATAACTGAGATAGAAAACGTCATCGTTGATAGCTCTGTTTTTGAAGACATCCGCTCTCATTCAAATTGGCCGCCGGACCAGATTAACAGACCTTATGCCTGCGAAGTAAGCGGCATGAACTACAACGCCAACTGCATAAGAATTCACGCGACAAATTCAGGGGGGCATATTGTTCTTTCCACGGAGCCGCAAACTAATTTTGTTACGTTTATAAATAAAGTTCAGCCTTCCGGCAAAGACAGCGCTATCGGTTGTTTCCGCACGGAAAAGGAAAATGTCTTAATCGTCAATGGCAGATGCAAAAAATCTACGTCGTTTGATGTTGCGATAGAAAACCCCGCTGCGTTTTTCGGCACGCTGCTCACAGAAAATTTAAACAAAGCAGGGATAACAGTTACCGGGAAATTATTAGTTGTACCGGCAGGAAATGAACCAGCGCAGCTTCTCGTTGAGCAAAGAACGCCTATAATCGAAGCCCTCAAACAATGCAATAAAGATAGTTTTCAGCTTGCCGCAGAATCGTTTTTAAAAACTCTTGGCGCAAAACAAATCACAGGTGGAAAAGGCGGTTCCTGGCAGGGGGGGCAGAAAGTTATTGCCGATTACTTAACATCGCTCGGCGCAGAGCCGAACAGTTTTGTTATTGATGATGGCAGCGGCTTGAGCAGCAAAAACAAATTGACTGCCGCCAATATCGTCCGTGTTATTTCCGATGCTCACGCCACAGGCCTTTGGCCGATTTTCAGGCCTACGCTTGCGGAGGGCGGAGTTGATGGCACATTGAGAAAGTATTTCTATCAGAATAAATATCGCGGCAAAGTATTCGCCAAGACAGGCTTCATAAACGGCGTAAGAGCGCTGTCAGGTTCATTCATCGCAGGCGATAAAGAATATATGTTTTCAATTCTCGCGAACAACGCCAACGGCAGCACCAAAGCCGCGATGTATGATATTATCAAAGCTATAATAGACGATGGTAAATAGGGCATTTATAAGGACTTCTGCATCTTTTGCTATAGAAAAGCCCTATTTTGGGACGTTTGGATAATTTTATTGACATTAAAACTTTTTTTGTGTACAATCTTAGGCTATTATAAGTTGCGGTTTCATGTAGAACCGCGGCTTACAAACCCTTTTGAAACGCGCCCGATTCCCAAAAAACCTCGGCAGGCGTGAAGGAAAAATTTCTTATGTTGGAAGTTAAGAAGGTCGGTATCCGTGCATTTGCCGCTCGGCTTGGAAGCAAGCTGTCAGAGACAATTTCATCGCAGCGAAAAAACCTGCGTCAGCAGTTGGATTCCCCGCTGTTTGACGACTTGAGCGCGAAATGTCTGATAGTTTTCGCAATCGGCATAATTATTTACAGTGGTTTGATGAGCGAAGACAATTTTAAATCCGCCGTAGAGGCAATGCGAGCGCATAGCCTCGGCTCGATATATGTGTATGTGCTTAAATGTCTTTTGTTTTTGAATCTGGGCGTGTTTATCTGGAGAGTTGTGCTGGTGGTCAGATACAAGGCTGTCCCCGGCTGCTCTGATAAGGAACTGCCCAAATGCACTGTGATAGTTCCAGCCTATAACGAAGGCAGGCAGGTACTCGAAACTCTTGAAACGGTTGTCGCCAGCGATTATCCCGCCGACAAACTTCAGATAATTGCCGTTGACGATGGCAGCAAGGATGACACTTATAAATGGATAGAGGCCGCGTGCAACGCGATGCCCGGCAGAATTGAAAGCGTCAAACAGCCTGTGAACAAGGGCAAGAGAGAGGCTCTTTTTGAAGGCGTTATGCGCAGCAGGGGCAGTATAATTGTTACAATCGACAGCGATTCTACAATCGAGCCTGATACGATTAGAAATCTCGTAAGTCCGTTCGTAAAGGATAAGACCGTCGGCGGAGTTGCCGGCAACGTGAGAGTTTTAAATGCTTCCGAGGGCATTATACCGAAGATGCTCGATGTTATCTTCGCTTACAGTTTTGACTTTTTGCGCGCCAGCCAGAGTATGGTTGATACCGTTTTCTGCACTCCAGGCGCTCTTTCAGCCTATCGCAAAGATGTCGTGATGAAAAACCTTCACGAATGGGTCAATCAGACCTTTATGGGAGAAAAGGCCGGCATCGGCGAAGACAGGGCATTAACAAATATGATTCTCGATTGCGGCTGGGCGGTCAGGTTTCAATCCAACTCTATTGTTTATACGAATGTGCCGCTCGGCTACCGTCAACTGGCAAAGATGCTTTTGCGATGGGCAAGAAGCAATGTTCGCGAGACGCTGGCTATGGGGAAATTCATCTTCCAAAAATTCCGCACCGGCTCTATGCTCGGCGCGAGAATCAACTTTATAATGTCGTGCATAAGCCTGCTTTTTCCAAAAGCTCTGGTCGGAATGTTAATAGCATTTCTGTTTTTTGATTCGCAGACATATCTGTCGCAGCTTATGTTCGGAACAGTTGTCGCTTCTACTGCGCCTGCGGTTTTTTACGCTATGCGCAGAAAAGATTCGGACCTGCTCTGGGCATACTGCTATGGCCTGTTCTGGATGGCAAGTCTGTGGTGGATTACGCCATGGTCTATACTCACCGCAAAGAACGGCAACTGGCTCACGCGAGAATTGCCGCAGCAGCCTGTCGCGAGCGGCAAGATAAACCTGCAATTGGATGCTGGAGCTGTCGCCTGATAGAATATGCGGAAATTGTGGGGGTGTGCTGTCCCCGGCTGCGCCGCGATTTCGTCATTTTCTATCTGACAGAAAGATAGGACGCATAATCGAGGTTTCGCCGAATTCAAGCTGCAAACGCGGGCAAAATGTGAAATTGTTCTCTTTGCACAGTTCGGCAATCAGCGGACATTTGCTTAGATATTCAGCTATATTTTTCGCCTGCGGCATCAATAAAACCTTTGCAATGTCGATGTTTTTCAGTTTTTTCAAGAGCTGACGCGCCTCGACAATATCTTCTCTTTTATCAATCACAAATTTTAGTTGGTAATTATAATTATCAATCAGTTTTTGCAACGGGTCGATTTTCAAAAATTTTTCGCTGTCAGCCGGATTTTCGTAAGCGTTGGAAAGTTTCGGGCTGATGCTAATTAAATCGCAGCGGAGATTTTCAATAAATTTTATGCCGTTGGTTTCAATCGTGATATGACGTTCCAGTTTTTTTATTTCCTCACACAGCCGGGCGATGTGTAGATTTACCATTGGTTCGCCGCCAGTGATGACGACCGAGTCGCAGGAGTATTTTTTTATTCCATTTATTATTTTTTCAAGTGATATTTTTTCCCCTGCGTTAGCGTCCTGTGAATAGGGGGTGTCGCAGAATTTGCATCGCAGTGGGCAGCCCGCCAGACGGACAAACACACTCGGTTTGCCCGCAAGCAAGCCTTCGCCCTGAATGGAGTAAAACAATTCGGTAATTCTTATTTCTGTGTTATTCATAGATGTTTTGTTTTTTTTGCTGAGCGATGTAAAGACCGTACTTTTTGTCCGTTTCGCCGATGTGATTTTCTAACCAGCCTTTGAGAAAAAAAGCCATCTCAATGCCCATGATTTTCTGACCGGCTTGCAGCTTTCCCGCGTATTCACTTACATCCTGCGCAAGGCGTTCGTGTAATCGCCTGTGAATTCCAAACTGCGGAAAATTGTATTTTTGCATCAGCGTCTCCTCCTCGGCAAAATGCATTTGTACATAATCGACAAGGCCGTTAATCGCCTTTTGTACGGCAGATTTGTCATCGCCCATGCTGGCGGTATTATGAAAATCGTTGATAATAGAGATAAGTTTTTTGTGCTGAATATCCATCTGTTCAACACCAACTGAAAGGTTGTCTGTCCATTCAAAAAAAGCCATTGTTTTTCTCCTTAAAGTAAGCCCTTTTGTAACCTAATTACCCGGCTTCGCTCCAATTATTTTTACTATATTCGTATTATCGGCATTATTATAAAAAAACAAAAAATAAAATAAGGCCACCTCTAAAAATCGCATTTTAGAGATTAAAATTTTAAGTTAACATTTTTTTGAGTAAAAAGTTGAACTTTACATTACAAAATTACGGTTATTCATCTCAATATGGCAGCAAAAAGCCTTGCT
>Ga0209211_10000666_pt1 | contig 68579 bp, 65 predicted proteins | sample RifGroA2_FD_183992 | JGI IMG/M metagenome (GOLD analysis project Ga0209211, IMG submission 183992) | Groundwater microbial communities from Rifle, Colorado, USA - Groundwater A2 (SPAdes) (version 2) | ecosystem: Environmental > Aquatic > Deep subsurface > Groundwater | place: Rifle, Colorado... | reverse complement strand
GGGCATCTCTAAAAACAGCATTTAGCAAATCCATCGTATAACTTCCGTTGACTAGTTTAGCAAATGGAGGAGGCAGATGCTTCCAGTAAATTATTCTATGTTGTTTTTACTTTTTAGTTTTTTTATTTACTCATTTTTGTTGATTTTCTAATCATTCTTGTTCGGCAGTTTACCCTTCTCCCTATGCAGAAGCATATCCGAGTTGAATGGCTCGAAAAATATTGTAGGTTAAGTTCATCAAACCCACTATGGTAGTGGCTCTTTTCAGTCCAATAGTTCGGATAAAGGAGCCATGCATGCTGTTCTCTATAAATCCAAAAATATGTTCCACCCGCGCCCTTGTTCTTGACTTGATATGATTACTTTGTTTTTGTTCTTCGGTCAGCGGATTATTCCTGTATCCTTTTTCGTGGATGTAATTTTTCATCTCGTAGTGTTCTACAATTTCTTTTACCGGTTCGCCGCTCTAAGCGCTATCTGCATGAAGCCCTTGTCCTTTGTCTTGTTCTTCAAGTAAATTTTCTGTCTCTTGCGAATCATGCACGCTGGCATCGGTTACCATGTAGGAATCTATGAGTTTGCTTTTCCCATCAGCTTTGATATGATCTTTATAGCCGTAATAACTCTTTCCGTTCTTTTTTGTCCATCTCGCATTGACATCTTTCTGCTCCAATTTATTGGGATGGGCTTTCCACTCATCGGGAATTTTTCCCTCTTTTAGTTGTTTGTTTTCCTCTCGGTTGTTTCGTTGAATCGGGACTTCCACAAAACTGGCATCTACAATTTTCCCTTCGTTGGCTATAAGATTGTTTTTGTGAAGCTCTTCCTTGAATCGGTCAAATAATTTTCCGGCTATATTTCCTTTTACGAGTTGCTCTCTGAAATGCCAAATTGTTTTGGCGTCGGGAACTTTATCCGCAAGTGTCAAGCCTAAGAAACGCATGAAGGAAAGACGATCCAAAATGGCATATTCCATTGTATCATCGCTGATGTTGTAGTAGCGTTGCAAAATCAAAATCTTAAACATGAGTACATAATCATACGGGCGCGCTCCCCCGATTCCTTTTTCTTCTTTATGGAATGCTTCTTCCAGTAGTGAGCGGAACACTTCGAAGTCAATACGTTCTTTAAGTTTAACCAGAGGGTCTTTTTGCACAGTTAGTTGCTCAAGACGAAATGATTCATCGAAGAATCCTTTCGTGTGTTTAGCTTTGTATTTTGGGTGGCTCATAAAATATCTCTCAATTATTACAATAACAAAAATACGATATTATATTTTCACTTTGTTTAATTTATATCCTTTTTTACTTTTAGATGAGTTTTTAGAGATGCCCTTAAGTCAACTGGAATGGGAATCCATGCCTTCGGCATAAATACTTCTGCAACACTCCCTTAAGGGCGTGTTGCGTAACTTTTATATTGTCATTGCGAATCCCGATTTTTCGGTTGACAGTACGCATTTTCGGGATGAAGCAATCCATAGGATATTTAATTGTAATAATTTCGAGATTGCTTCGCTCTGGCATTGCCATCGCTCGCAATGACGACCCACTTGTGCAACAAACCCTTAAGGCTGGGGTTAGAAATAATCCACAAATAGTAAGGACTTTAGTCCAAAAGGTTTCTAATTCTCCAATCCATGCGTAAAGTGAATCATAAGTCGTGATTTTACATACGAGGTATCAAGAAGTTTCTCGATTTCAAATTAATCGAATCTATTGCATGTTTAATCGCATACAGAATCTCACTTTTTGCAGCGTTTACATTCACAACCAATTCGCCAATATCACGAATCAGCACAAAATTTATTTGACTATTTCTGTTCTTTTTATCGGCAAACATGTTTTCGTAGATTCCTTCAGGATCAACTTGCTTTAGCGATCTTTTCAACTTTAATTTTAATGGAAGAGCTTTGAGCTTTTGCAGAGTTTCATTAGTTAAAAACTTTTTTTTATAAGATAAATAAAGAGCGCACAAGATACCTGCCGTTACTGCTTCGCCGTGCTTAATTTCATTTTTTAATTCTCTCTCGAATGCATGCGCAAATGTGTGACCGAAATTCAAAACCTTTCTTAAGTCGTGCTCTTTTTCATCTTGACTGACTACCGAAGCTTTATAGTTGGCAGAATCCGTAATTACTCTTTCAAGAACATTGTCACCACGGGCTAAGATCAAATCTAAGCTTTCATTCACAAGTTTGAAAAAATCATAATTTGTTGTGAATGCATATTTAATAACTTCACCTAATCCGGAAATCATTTCTATTTCAGGAAGTGTATCTAAAAACTTAATATCACAAAGTACAAATTGAGGTTGATGAAATGAACCAATAATATTTTTATAATAATTGAAATTAATCCCGGTCTTTCCGCCAATTGAACTATCAACCATAGCTGTAAGAGTTGTAGGAATGTGAACAACTTGAATTCCACGCATAAAAGTAGAAGCAGCAAAACCGGCTAAATCGCCTGTAACTCCCCCGCCAATCGAAATTAAAAGTGTATCTCGCCCAAATTTTTGCTCTAAAAGAATTGAATATATTTTTTTCAGTTCAACAAACGATTTTGATTTTTCGACCGCCTTTATTGAGTAATAGAGTTTTTTCTCCTTATAATTATCAAAATAGCTTCTGATGTAACTGCCAAAATATTTTTCAACATTTTTATCAATCACCACAAAAAGATTTCGATGAAGCTTTCTTGATTCGATCAATTCAATAAGTTTGTTGAATGCACCTTTGCCAACTATAATTGGATAAGAGTGATTTTCAAGTTTTACGTTTATCGTTTTCACAATTCGTTATTTATATCCGCTTCTTTTAATAACTTGATAATTTTATCTACAGTTCTTCCAACTGAAGAATCATCGGTATCAATAATAATATCGGCTTGTTCATAGAATTTCGCTCTCTTAGCCATCAACTGATTTATTCGGTTCACAAGCTTATCCTTCGTAAAGTCTTCAGATTCATTCACACCTAAACTGGGACGATCTCTCTTATATCTTAACCGCTTATAAAAAGAATCGGTAGAAGCTTTTAAATAAACAATTGTGCCGACTTTTTTAAGAACAGCAAGATTTTTTTCATTAGCCATTGTACCGCCGCCTAACGATATCACCAAATCGCTTTTTTTTGATAGCTCAATAAGAATTTCAGATTCATTTTTCCTGAAATAATCTTCACCATCCTGTTCAAAGATTTGTCGTATCTTTTTTCCGAGTCTTTGTTCAATCAGCAAATCAAGATCACATGAATCCCATCCAAGTGTATTGGCTAATATTGGACCGATAGTGCTTTTACCTGCACCCATAAATCCGGCAAGAAAAATTATTTTGTTTTTCAATAGGAAAACTTTAGCCCTATACAATTAAGGTTTATCATAATAATATGTACCTGATTTTACGTAAAGTATAAATTCTTTTAAAAGGGAACAAATCAATAGTCCCGCCTCTGATAAGACCGTTTCTGTTCTCTTCGTTCTTGTCCCGTTAGGGACAAAATATTTATAGAATTCAAACACAGATTTCACCAAAGTCCCGTAGGGACGATATAGTTCCTCTCTGGCGGATTATGTTATATCCATCAAAACGTATTTTTCATCAAACGGTATATTATATTTTTTTAATAACTGAATATATTCTTCACGAAATGTTTGCTTTTTATGATGCTGTTCCTGATTATTTATATATTTCACTACTCTATCAATCTGTGAGTGCGAGAAAGAAAAAGCCCCATAACCTTCCTGCCAATTAAATTTTCCTCTAACAAATGTCTTCTCGTTTACCCACTTTGAGGAGTATCCCTTTATATCCTGCAACAAATCTGGAATCAGTTGATGAGGTTTATAACCAACAGCAATATGTAGGTGATTAGAAACTCCATTTATTGTTATTAATTTATGTCCGTTATTTTGAACTATTCCCGTTATATATTTATACAGTTCAGCATTCCATTCGGGATTAATAAGGGATATCCTATTCTGCACAGCAAATACAAGATGAAGATAAATTTGTGTAAATGTGTTAGCCATAGCAACCTCTATTTCGTCCCTAAGGGACTTTGATTTATACTGAATACTCTTTTTCTATAAACATATCGTCCCTAACGGGACTCATATCTTCACTCTATATCTCTGTCTCTCAAAAATTTAAAAGTAAGAATTTTTATTACAAACCATAATCAAAAGTGAAAAGCGAAACCAAGAATGAAAGTAACTCCATCCACATTAATTTTGGAGTCAAAGGAATCTTGTGCCAACCTGATAACATTTCCATTATAATTTACTTCTTTCTTACTGTATTTACTCTTCACTGTAAATTGAGGATCTCTAAATTTCATCTCACTGCGAACAGATATAAAATCTTTGATAAGATAATCCATCGAAATGCTAACATGAATTCCATAAGCCGTTTTTCTCTCAGCATTCGATACTTCAACATCACCAAATTTTCTGACATGCGAACCGATGTAATAACCTATTCCGCCGCCCATTAAAAATTTAAACCGTTCAGTGGAGAAAGGAAGAAGATAATATACGGACAGTTCCAATGGAATGAGTTGAAAACCATCCTCAACATCAATTGTAACTGTGCTGCTGCCAAGAAACACGGTAAGATTTGGTCCTATTGAAGTGGTTGTCATATATTCAACGTTAAGTCCTAAAATGATGGACTCTGATAGCTTATGCCTAAAATCAACAGAAGGATCAAAAATATTTTCTATGAGGAAAGAATTATTTCTTAAGATGACATCCGATGAATTTGGAGATAAGTAAATGCTTGCACTTGTATTGTAAACAGCATTAACACTTACTCCAAAAGTCTTGTTGAATTGTGCAAATGCATTCGTACTAATAATTATAATTGCAATCGCTGCTATTTTTGTTTTCATTTGAAGGATGCTAAAGCTTACCTTATTAAAAAATCAATTGAATTACCTTACAAAAATAAAAAAACCCATCATCTATTTACAATATGAATGGGGTGATCAAAAATGAAGTGTAAAAATTAGCGACCAAAAAAGACGTAACGCTTATCTTCTATGTCTGCATCTTTTTTAAGTTTTTCCAACCATTGATTAACATACATGCTTCTCTTTTCCTGGAAAAGCTGATCTCTTAACAAATTTCTTTGAATTGAATATGCGGCAGAATCGAATGAAGATCTTTCAGTTACTTTTAAAAGGAATTGCCCCCTAAATCCTTTAACCGGGTTTGAAACTTTGTTTAATTCGATCTTTACTGCGGCATCAATGAAAGCATGATCTCTTCCGATGTTAGGAATTGAGCCGTTAGGGCTGAACTGACCCGTTGTATCAACAATTAGTTTTTGATTTAAAGTCTTTGCTTTGAATAAATCATTGCCAACTTGAATTTTTAATTTTGCAGCATAATCCTTAGCCAATACATATTTCTTTTCGCGAATTACCAATGGTTGAATTAAACTCTTAACTTCCTCAAATGGTTTTGCGCCTTCATTAATTACCTCAGAAATTCTGCAAACGACATAACCGTTAGTAACTTTATAAACCTCGCTGACTTTATTCAACCCGTTCTCAAAAGCAAAATCAACTAATCTTTTGTTCACACCAATTCCCGGAATGGAATAAGTCTCTTTAACAAACGGTGAGGTTTCATGCACTTTATAATTCATAAGTTTAGCTTCTTTTTCGAGGCCATTTTTCTCTGAAACATAAGTAAAATCCTGAGCAGAATTATAATTTGCGTCAATTGTAGATGCAGAGGTTTGAACTGGATTTACAATTTTTTCTATAACGTATTTGCTGTTTGATTTTGCAGTGACTTTTATTATGTGGTAACCGAAATTTGTCTTGACCGGCCTTTGTACAACTCCAACAACTCCTCTAAAAACTGCTTTTTCAAATTCCGGAACCATGGCTCCTTTACCAAACCAGCCAAGATCCCCGCCTTTGCTTCCACTTCCCGGATCGCCAGATTTCTCCCTTGCAATTTTTTCAAAGTTTGTGCCGGCTATTAGCTGAGCATAAACTTTATTTGCTTCTTCAAGATTTTTCTCATCGCTTCCCATATTATTTATTAAAATATGAGATGCTTTAGCTAATGTTTCGTTTGATGGAACTATTGCGGCAAGTTTATAAATAACATATCCTTCAGGCGTTGCAACTGGACCTATAACATTACCAGGAGCTGTCTTAGAAAATAAATCAGTTACTTCGGGGGTAAAAGCATTTAGCGCCATCGTGTCTTTTGAGTATGGAACAGTTGAATAAATCTCAACATAAGATTTAAAGCTTGCAGTATCTTTTTTAAACTTATCTGCTACAATTTCCAAATTCCGTTTAATTGTTGCAGAATCATCAGCAGACGGCTGGTTTGAGAATAAAACGTATTGCAGTTTTCTTTGTGCTTGATTTTTATATTTGTCTAGATTTTCATTGTAATATTTTCTTAGATCATTATCATTGAATTTAATTATTGAATCAGGATATAACGAAAGATCAACCAAAGCATATTGTACTTTTAACTTTAAATTTTGTTCGTTGAATTTATTTTTAATGTCTGCTTCACTAACTACTACAGAAGCGAGAACTAAGCTTTGTAATTTCTCATTCAAACGATTTTGTCTTACAAACTCTTCAGCTTGAAGTAAGGCTTCCTTATTCCTGGGATCAAAAAGAGCCTGTTCATAAACCTGACGGTTAAAATTTCCCGTTGAATCAATAAAATTTTGTTTAAGGAATTCGGGTGGGTTCTCTCCTAAAATAATTTCCTTTATTTCTTCGTCAGGGACAGTTATTCCAAACTTGTCAATTTGCTCTGCAAGAAGCTTTTGAGTTACCAATGCATCCCAAACTTGATCACGCAATTGCTCCATGTCCTGTTCGTCAACTTCCTTGCCCGTTTGCTTTTTTTGGTTTTCTCTTTGTTGATCCACAGCATTAACAAATTCTTGATAAGAAATATCTTCACCATTTACCGAACCCACATTGTTTGTTCTTCCGCCCAGTGCTTCCAAAACATTTGAATCGGAAATTACCATGAACAAGACGAATAATGCACCCACGGTAATGATGAAGGCAGGAGCTAATCCTCTCATCTTTGCCATCATTCCCATAACAAAAAATTCTCCGTTTTATTAAAAATTTAGAATGAAAAAATACTCAATTGGCAATTATAAATGAAATTTTACAGCAAACTTTATATTGAAATTCCCTCAATAACAAAAAAAATGCTATCTTTCGTTGTTTCTTTTATTTGTCTTTAATCACACTCAAATTTATATTATTTGAAGGGTAAATCTTAAAGGATCAAAATGGCAGATAACGGCGAATTTCTAAAATCTATTCCAATTTTTTCAGAATTGGATGCTGACCGGTTACGGCAAATCTCTCTTCTTGGGAGTAGAAAATTCTTCAAAAAGGATTCTTGGGTTCTCCATGAAAATGAGACCGGTTCAGCCCTTTTTGTAATAATTTCGGGTAAAGTTAAGGTTTCAAGAGAAAGCGATGATGGCAAAGAGGTCATTCTTACAATTCTAAATGAATCTGATTTCTTTGGCGAAATGGCCATTCTTGATGGATTAAGCCGATCTGCCGGGGTTATTGCAATTGAAGAGACTGAATTATTCATAATTCAACGAACTGATTTCTTAAAACTTTTGCAGGAGCATCCGGAAATATCAGTAGCACTACTTCAAGAACTTACAAGACGACTTCGTGCTTCCGATCTTAGAATAAAATCCCTTTCTTTAAGGGATGCTGAAGGTAAAGTCGCTTCCGTTATTCTTCAACTTGCTGATGACATAGGAAAAATAAAACAAGGAAAGGTTGAAATTGAAAGACTTCCCTTTCAGCATGATTTAGCAAATATGGCTGGAGTATCACGAGAAACTATTTCGCGCACTCTGCATTCTTTTGCAAAGAGAGGTTTGATTGAATTAGAAGGAACGAGGTTAACAATAATTAATTACGAAAAATTTAAGGAACACTATCATTAACTTTATGGGCTGCAAAATAGACTTACATACACATACTAATCATTCAGATGGATTTTACAGCCCAATCGAACTTATTCAGGTGGTTAAGAAAGCATCTCTTGATATTATAAGCATAACCGATCACGATAATTTATCAGCAATTCATGAAGCAGCTTCCGTCGGAAAAGATTTCGGAGTGGAAGTTATACCGGGATTGGAAGTTAGTTCTGACATTGGCGATAGAGAGGTTCACATTCTAGGATATTTTATTGATCCGGACAACAGAGAGCTTGAACGTTATTTAAAATTTTTTCGTGAAGAACGACTCAAACGAGCTATCAGAATCGTTAATAAACTTAAGGGGCTTGGATTCACAATTTCTATTGAGGATATTCTGGAACAAGCAAAAAGTTCAGCTATCGGCAGACCACATATTGCTCAGGCGATGTTAGAAAAAGGTCTAATATTTAACTACTACGAAGCTTTCAATAAATACATCGGCAACAATTGTCCGGCTTACGAAAAAAAGGTTCATATTTCTCCGCAAAGTGTGGTAAAAATTATTAGCGATGCAGGAGGATTATCATTTATTGCGCACCCGGGTAATATGCCCGAATCTCTGCTTAAAGAATTAATTGAAGACGGTATTGACGGCATCGAAGTAATTCATCCATCACATAGTGCTCATCAAGTAAAATTTTACAAAGGAATTGTGAACGAATATTTTCTACTAGAATCCGGTGGATCGGATTTTCACGGAGGAAAAAGAGAAGATGAAGCTAATCTTGGAAAATATTACACAAGCAACGCTGTCTTGGAAGCAATGAGAAATAGACTAATTAAAAATTCAGCTTAAACATTTTTAATCGAGTTGAAAATGAATTTGATCGAAGGAAAAATTTCAGCATCAAACTACAAATTTGCAATTGTTCAAAGCAGGTTTAATGAGTTCATTGGAGATAAACTCCTCGAAGCGGCATTAGATTGTCTTCGCAGGCACAATTGTGAAGAGCGAAACATTACAGTCGTTAAAGTGCCAGGCGCATTTGAGATTTCAGTTACGGCTGATAAGTTAGCTACTCAAAAAAGATTTGATGCAATAATTTGTCTTGGTGCTGTCATAAGAGGCGCAACTCCTCATTTCGAATACATTTCTTCAGCAGTGTCAAATGGCATTTCTCAAACGGCATTGAAGCATGGCGTACCGGTAATTTATGGCGTGCTGACAACCGACACAGTTGAGCAGGCAATCGAAAGATCAGGCACAAAATCCGGTAACAAAGGTTGGGATGCTGCATTAACCGCTATTGAAATGGCTGATCTGTTTCAAAAGCTTTAGGCGAAATTTTTGAACTTTCCGCTTGTAATAAAAATTTTTAGATTAAAACCGTTCTTAAATAACAAAATAATTTTCAATTCGAGGTTCGAATAAGATCTTTCTACTTTTCATTTACAACAATCATTAAAATTAAAATGAAAATTATCGCGGTTTTCTTATTCGCAACATTTTTTTCAATTAAGCTTCATTCCCAACAGCCAACCAAGTGGAAGAACCACACCGATATGAAGCAGGTAAACTATATTCAAGCTTTAGAAAATGGAGTTTGGGCTGCAACAGACGGCGGCGGATTTTTTTATAATACTTCCATCGATAGTCACCAAAAGCTTACTAAAACTGATGGACTATTCTCAACATCACTTACCGCTACGTGTGTCGATGGTTACGGAAAGGTTTGGTTCGGCAGCAGTTCCGGCGCACTAAATGTTTTTGATCCTACAAATAATTCTGTTCGAACCATTCTCGATATCTATAACTCCGATAGAGTAAACAAACAGATCAACGAGCTTAGAGTTTCCAGCGATACTATTTTCATTTCAACTGAATTTGGATTATCTCTAATAAATTCAAAATCATTAGTTTTTTATGATACTTACTACAAATTCGGAAATCTTTCTTCTAACATCCGGGTATCAAGTGCAGCAAAATATAATTTAATCTATGCAGCTACTGACTTTGGAATTGCTGTACAAAAAAGCGATGCAACAAATTTATCTGCTCCAGAATCGTGGAATGTATACAATACAAGTAATGGACTTCCATCTGACATAATCCGAAAAGTAAGATCATATAGAGATACAATAATTGCTGCAACCGACAAGGGATTATCGATGTTCAACGGAACTTCTTGGCAGAATTTTTTACCAGGCTTCACCAATGTAAATATTTTTGATATTCATGTCTCAAACGATTCTCTGTTAATCTCCCATGGAAATACTGTAAGTTTGTACTACCAAGGTTCATTGACAATACTTTTTACAAGCCCATTTGAGATTAGAAAAATCAGCAGCTCAAGTGCTGGATTATTCGCTACAAGTTCGAGAGGCGTAATTAAAATTGAAGACGGAATCAATTATAAATTTATCATACCAAATGGTCCCGGAGCAAATCAATTTCCAAATATGACCACTGACAGACAGGGCAATTTATGGTCTGCGAGCGGAAAAAATGGTGCGGGCAAAGGACTGTATAAATATGATGGTGTTCAATGGAGTATTTACGATGTAGCACGTTATCCCACTCTTTATCAAAATGATTACTATTCCGTTTTCAGTGGTTCCGATAATACAATTTATGCAGGAAATTGGGGATTCGGTTTTGCAAAAATAAAAAACGATGTCATCACAAGATTTCATTCTGGAAATACACCTATGGTTGGAATCGCTGACGATCTTAACTTCGTAGTTATAACCGGCTTTGCAGAAGATTCAAAAAACAACCTTTGGATACTAAACTTAAATGCAGCCGACAGAAAATCATTGTACTTGTTAACTCCAGATAGTGCTTGGTATTCTTTTGGAAATCCTTTGGAACAACATTTAACTTTCAGCGAAGTAAAAAATCTTGTAATCGATCAATATGATACAAAATGGTATGCGATGTCCAATCAGGGAAGTCTTGGACTATTCTATTACAATGAAAAAGGGACTTATTCAGAAGCGACAGATGATGTTTTTGGATATATTACAAAAACAAATGGACTTAATGATAACACAGTAAATTGCATAGTTCCCGATCGCAGAGGAGATTTGTGGATTGGAACGAGTTTAGGTGTGAATATCATTACTAACACATCCACAGTCTTATCGAGTACTCCTCAAGCTAGAATAAGCTCAGTATTTGTGTTAAGACAGCAAACCATAAATTGTATTGCTGTTGATCCTCTAAACCAAAAATGGATAGGAACCAATCAAGGTTTGCTGCTCGTAAATTCTGATGGAACAAGATTGATAGCCACATACGATTCAAAAAACAGCCCTCTGCTATCGGATGTAATTAGAAGCATTGCTATTGATGAAAATAAAGGAGCAGTGTATGTGGGAACTGATGCAGGATTAACTTCATTTGAGACTCCATCAGTAAAACCACTCGAAAGCTTTTCTGAACTCTTTGTTTTTCCAAATCCTTTATTGGTGGGAGATAAAAATGAGCTTTTAACAATTGACGGATTAATTAAAGATTCCGAAATAAAAATTTTAAGCATCAGCGGTAAGCTCATTAGTGAATTTTCTTCTCCAGGTGGAAGAGTTGCATACTGGGATGGAAAAGATCTCGATGGAAAACCAGTTAACAGCGGTATATATATAATTGTAGCTTATGACAAAGAAGGAAATAATGTTGCAACTGCAAAAGTTGCCGTGCTGCAAAATAAATGAGCTAACATTTCTCTCCATTTTTCTGCCAGCTAAAAATGATTGATCTAATAAATATTGCCGTTCAGTTCGGTGGAAAACATCTATTTAGAGATTTCAACTATAAAATTCATTCTAACGACCGCATTTGTTTGGTTGGTGCAAATGGTTCGGGTAAATCAACTCTATTAAAAATTATCAGCGGCGAAATCTTTCCCGAATCGGGAGAAATTTATAAACAAAAACGCATTTCAATCGGTTATCTTCCTCAGGATAATGTTGTTCATAAAGGTAAATCGTTAATTGAAGAAGCCAGTTCTGCATTAACCGACATTACATTATTGAAAGAAAAGGAAGCATCAATTCTCGCGCAAATGAATTCGCAAGATTTGGATGATGAAGACCGCGAAGAATTAGTCTATCAGCTTGGTGACGTGCATAACCTGCTCGAAGATTTAGACTACTACAGCGCCTCATCAAGAGTTGAAAAAATATTGAAGGGGTTGGGATTCCTTGAAGAAGATTTTGAAAAGATAACCGACACGTTTTCGTTGGGCTGGCAGATGAGAATAGCACTTTCTAAAATTCTCATTTCACAAAATGATATTCTTCTGATGGATGAACCAACCAATCACCTAGATCTCGATTCTCTTCAATGGCTCGTCAGCTTTCTTAATAGCACCAAATGCGCTTTGATCATTGTCTCACACGACAAATACTTTGTCAATTCAGTTACAAACAGAACGTTGGAAATTTTTCTGAATAAAATTACCAACTTTAAAGGAAACTATGAGGCTTATCTAAATTTTAAAGAAGAAAGAAACGAGTTACTGGAAAATCAATATGAGATGCAAAAGAAAAAAATAAAAGAGACGGAGAAATTTATCGAGAGGTTCAGGTACAAAGCGACAAAAGCAAAACAGGTTCAGAGCCGGATAAAGCAGTTGGAAAAAGTTGAGCTATTAGAGATTCCATCAGAAAAAAAAGAAATAAGAATAAGATTTCCCGAAGCACCGCCAAGCGGCAAAGTAAATATTGTTCTTAAGGATATCAGCAAATCATTCGGTGAAAAAATTATTTTTGATAAGCTCAATTTCACAATCAATCGTAAAGATAAAATTGCATTTGTAGGACCAAATGGGGCCGGTAAAACAACTCTCTCCAAAATAATTGCCGGACTTTTATCTCCTGACAGCGGTCAACGGATTGTTGGGCATAACACATTAATCGCACATTATGCACAGGATGTAGCCGATCAATTAAATCCGGGTTTAGATATTCTCGAAACACTAATGGGCATTTCTGATCAGGTATCGATTGGAGGTTTGCGCAATCTCTTGGGTTCATTTCTTTTCACAGGTGATGATGTTTTTAAGAAAGTCGGTGTTCTCTCCGGTGGAGAAAAAAGCCGAGTTGCTCTCGCTAAAATTCTTCTCACTAAATCAAATCTTATTATTCTTGATGAACCCACAAATCATCTTGATATTACCTCAAAAGAAATTCTGCAAAAAGCTTTGATAGATTTTTCGGGATCAATCGTTCTTATCTCTCACGACATTGATTTTCTTAAACCGATTGTAAATAAGACAGTCGACATAAAGAACAGAACTGCTTCTTTCTTTGAGGGAGGAATTGAATATTTTCTGTATAAGAAAAGTATAAATCAAAATGATGTTAATGAGAACGATGCTCGTCCTGACGATCCCATTTCTGAAAATAAAAAATTACAGAGGAAACGGGAAGCTGAGCTGAGGCAGAAAATTTATTCTTCAACTAAAGAATTGAAGGCGAAAATCAAACAAATTGAAATGAAGATAGAGGAGTTGGAGAAGAGTCAAAAAGAACTCGAGGGAATTTTATTTTCAGCCGAGACATATCAGGACATAAAGTTTGCAAACGAAAAAACTTTAGAACTTAACAAGAATAGAATTGAACTTGAGCAATACCTTGCTGAGTGGGAAAAGATATCAGCGGAAATTCAAAAGATCAAAGAAAGCTTTTCTTAAACTTTCACACCTAAAAATTCTTCTGCTAAAGCAATTCCACCATACAATGCGGCGTCATCGGCAAGCTTACTGTTGACTAGTTTTGTTCCTTTAGCCGAACCAGTGAAAACGTGTTTATCAAATGATTTTTTTATCATCGGAAGCATGTTATCCCCAAGTGCCTCCATTAATCCACCTCCGAAAACCACAGTGTCGACATTAAGCAGATTACATGCATTTGCAGTAACCATTCCAATCACATTGCATGCGTTCGATAGATGTTCAAGTACTATTTTATCCTTTCTTCTAACGGCTTCTGCCAATGCCCTGCTTTTAATCTTTTCGCCTGCGGGAACAATTTTTCCAAGTATACTTTTCTTTTTTGTTCGTTTATCATTGGTAATATTTCTAACGATTGCAGTTCTGCTTGCGACAGCTTCAAAGCACCCCTTCTTTCCACAACCGCACTGCGGACCATTATCCTCAATTATTGCATGCCCTATTTCTCCGGCCATATAATTCGATCCTCTATAAATCTTTCCATCAAAAATTAATGCACCGCCAATACCTGTTCCAATGAAAATGGCCAGCATGTTTTTGCTTTTTTTTCCAACACCAAATTTTCGAACACCCAGGGCACCAAGGTTTACATCGTTTTCAATCAGAATAGGAAATGGAATTTTCTTTTGCAGCTTTTCCGTAATGTAAAAATTCTTTAAACCCAGGTTAGGTGCCAATCCGATTACTCCGCTATGCGGATTGACAGATCCCGGGATACCAAGACACACGGCTTTAATACTCGAATCTTTTAATCTCGAATTTACTATTGCCTGGCGGGTAATTTCTGCGAGACTATTAATATAACTATTCTCCCCGGCATTTGATTTGGTTGGCGTTTTTGCACGTGCAATAATTCCATCTTTAGAATTAATTACTGCAGCTAAAATTTTCGTGCCGCCCATATCGATGCTTACTATAGAATTTGAATTCAGAAATACCTCCTTTGTTTAACTAAATGTTTATTCCGTCTGTTTGAAAAATTATCAAGAAATCTTATGTTTTGCAAAGTGTTAATAACTCAACTTACGTATCTTACTGTTTGTGCTTAACCCCGTCATTTAGGGGCTGTTGCGTAGGTCAGAAAAAGTCATTGCATAGCAATCTCAGATTTAATTCGAATAATTAATTTAAGATTGCTTCATCCCGATAAACCGTATTGCCGACCGAAAAATCGGGATTCGCAATGACAGTATAGATGTTGTGCAACACGCCATGAAGGACGTGGCCTGTCACCATACGGTACATTTGCCACAGGTGGATAATCATTTATTGTTTGTGTAAGGTGACTTAATAATTTAAAACTAATTCACATTATCCGTACTTTTAATATATGAACCATAAATTTCCTATCAAACGATTCGGACAAAATTATCTTCGAGATGAAAATATTATTGCGAAAATTATTTCTGAGATTTCACCGAAGAGTAATGATTTAATCATTGAAATAGGTCCCGGTGAGGGAGCACTTACTTCAAAGCTGCTTGAAAAAACGGAAAAACTCATCGCTGTCGAAATTGATAAGCGAAATGTCGAAATACTTGACTTAAAATTTCCTAAGCTAAATTTAATCTCAGGAGATTTTTTAGAACTAGATCTCAATACAATTTTTAGAAAGTATGGAAAAAAGCTTCGCATTGTTGGAAACATTCCTTACAATATTACTTCTCCGATTATTTTTAAGATGATAGAGAATAAAGAAATAATTCATGATTCGGTTCTAATGGTTCAACACGAAGTTGCGCAAAGAATAACTGCAAAATCCGGAGGAAAGGATTATGGAATTTTATCTGTCATTACACAAAATTTTACCGATGTTAAGCTTTGCTTTAAGGTATCGCCAAATGTGTTTTATCCGCCGCCTAAAGTTTATTCGGCAGTCATCCATCTTTTCTTTAAAGAAAATTTCAATGAAATAAAAGATGATGAGATTTTCATTAAGATCGTAAAGGCGGCATTCGGAAACAGGCGAAAAATGCTTTATAATTCTCTCAAGAATAGTATATTTGTTCACTTAAATTTTAACAGCACAGGAATTGATTTATCATTGCGTGCCGAAAAACTTTCAATTGAAGATTTTAGAACCCTCGCAAAATTTGCTTCCAAGCAAATTGATAAAGGATATTTAGAACAATCCAAATAACACAATAACTTCTACACTTAATGCCGAAAAACTTTCAAGTAATAAATAGATTAAAAGCTTACGACTTCATCGTAATATCCTTTAATATTTTTTTAATTATTCTCAATCTATTATTTCACAATCAAATTAAAAATTGGCAAACATTCATCGTTCTTAATTTACTCACTATAATTTTTGTTTTTCTGCTTGCATATACTGCTGAGACATATCGTTATAAAATTCTACGAATTATCCATTACCTCTATTTGATTCCTTTAGTTCTGTTAACGTTCAAGGAAATTTATTTTCTTATCAGACCGCTTCGTCCAAATGACTACGACCAGCTTCTTATTAATATTGATAGATGGTTGTTTGGAGTTGATCCGACTGTTTTTCTTTATAAATTTTCTCATCCAGTAATAACTGAAATCTTGCAAATAATCTATGGTATGTTTTATTTTCTCCCGATTATTCTTGGCTTAGTATTACTGAAGAAAAGAAGACTTATAGAAGCTGACTTTGCGATTTTCACAATAATCTTCGGGTTTTTCCTTTCATACATTGGTTATTTTGCCTTACCCGCGATTGGTCCAAGATTTACATTACACGATTTTCAAAACGAAAATGCCGAACTGCCGGGATTATTGCTTACCAACTTTCTTCGTGAAGTTACGAATACAGTTGAATCGATTCCCCCGGGTACCTTAAATCCGGAGAACATTGTTCAAAGAGATGTCTTCCCCAGCGGGCACACGATGATTACGCTTGTTGTAATTTATCTTTCGATAAAACTAAAAAGCCGTTCACGATTTTTCCTTATCCCTGCCGGCACGCTTCTCATTTTTGCAACTGTTTATCTTCGCTATCATTATGTAATTGATCTTATCGGCGGATTAGTATTTATGCTCTTCTGTGTTTTCACTTCCCCGTTGATTTTTAATTGGTGGAGCAAACGAACAAACAGATATGAATTTAAGCTTTAGCTTGGGTTATTATGAATGACAAAAAGAGCACAGTTAAAAAAATATTCGACGGCATTTCATCAAGGTATGATTTACTGAATCATCTACTTAGCTTCGGTCTCGATTATAGGTGGAGGAAGAAAGCGTTAAAGCTTACTGGACTAAATAATCAATCGGTACTTCTCGATGTTGCTTGCGGTACAGGCGATTTTGCTATTGATGCATACAATATGGGAGTAAGAAAAATTTTCGGGGCCGATTTTTCTCACAAGATGTTAAAATTATTCTCAAAAAAAAGTAATTGGATAATTGGTAAAACGGTTCAAACAGTTGCTGAACAAATACCTTTCAAACCCAACTCATTCACTAACATCATTGTTGCATTCGGCGTTAGAAATTTTTACGACATTCAAAAGGGATTTCAATCGTTTTATGACGTGCTAAACGAAAATGGGAAAGCAACAATTCTAGAATTTCGCCTTCCTTCAAATCCTATTGTAAGATATTTGTATAAATTCTATTTCAAAAAAATTCTTCCTTTGATAGGAGGAATAATTTCCGGAGATAAAAGTGCATACCAATATTTACCGGATTCAGTTGAGGAGTTTGATGAGAAAGTGAATATGTCCCAGCAGCTTAAATCTGTTGGATTTAAGAAAGTTGAGACGCGCAATCTAACTTTAGGAATTGTACAGGTTATTATAGCTACAAAGTAAATTTATTTACTAACGTTGACTGCCTCTTTTAGTAAACCGTTGTCCGAAGGACTCCTTTGGAGAAACGGTTCATAAATCTTAAACTTTTCCCATTCTCAACGGGATTAATCCCGTTGAGAATCGAAAACAGGACTAAAATAGTAACCGTTTTAATTTATCTACCTAAGGAAGACGGTTTTTAATTTTAGGAGGTCAACTTGAATAAATGAGTTAATTTATTTGATATTATAGTCAATTAGACTTTGACTAACCACAGTTGTTGTATCAGCAAAATCAATTCCTAGACCAGTAAATACGTTAACCAACGTTCCACAACCTTCCCACTTAGCAGGACCTATATCTTGTACTAACCAAACAAAAGCAGTATAGGTCTGAACGACTGCAGAAAGAGGGTTTAGCCGAAGCGTTAATGTGAACTTTATTTTCACGGCATCTTTATTGGTTAACCCGCTGGGAAGATTTAAAGCAATTGATTCGGTTCCTACAACTAAAGCGGAAACATCAACAATTGTTGCAACAATGAGAGAAGTTAAAGTTATTTTGAACACTGGCCAGCTTTTGCCGGCTTGTAACGGAAAGGAGTATGCTAAAAGTTCATTGTCAATTGTTACATAAGGAATTAATGGAATTAGAGATGAATCAGTTATTGATGCCGCAAATCCGGTTGTATCAATAAAGAAATAAGTTCCTGCGCTGGTTGTTCTAAAATACGATGAATCAACTTGGGGTGATGAGGAGATAACTAATGAATCAATTTGCACTTTGTAAGATGTTCCTTTAATTGTTATGCTTCCCTTGTAATAAGTAGTTCGAGTTCCATTGACTTGTCCGGAAGAGTCCGTTCGTGAATAAGAATATTTGTAGTTTGTTCCCTCGCTATTAGGAAAATAATTTTCTGTAGTTCCCGGCGATGTTGGTCCTTCCGATTCGCTTTTCTTGCATCCCAAATAACCAAATGATAGTGCTGCAGCTAAAGAAAGTAGAATTATCTTTTTCATTTTACCCTCTTTCTTTTATTAATTTTAATAATGAATTAAATGCCTTGGCACGATGACTAATTTTATTCTTCTCATCAAAATTGAGTTCAGCAGTTGTTTGATTATATCCATCAGGCATAAATAAAGGATCATAACCAAATCCATTTTTCCCGTGTTGTTCATGGATTATTTGTCCTACAATTTCACCTTCCGCTTTCATCATATTTTTACCATCAAAATAAACAGCTGAACACACAAACTTTGCTTTATGCGGCTGTGGCAATGATAACAATCTTGATATCAACTTTTTATTGTTCTCTTCATCGGTGGCATTTTCGCCGGCATATCTTGCTGAATAAATCCCAGGTTCTCCGTTGAGCTGTTCAACAACTAAACCGGAATCATCAGCTAAAACGGGGATACTATATTTTTCAAAGACATACTTAGCTTTCTTAACAGCATTCTCTTCAAAAGTATTTCCGTCTTCTACAATCTCAGCAACATTATTAAAATCGTTTAGTGAAAGCAATTCAATTTCTTTTTCACCTAAAATGTGGCAAACTTCTTTCAGTTTGCCGTAATTTTTTGTAGCGAAAATAATTTTATGCTTCATATTTGTTTATTTCTGAGATGTCTGTTCAAAATAAGTTTTAGATTTATCTCTTTATAAAATTATATGACACATTGTATCCAAAGAAATAAGATAATAAGGTTTTATTCTTTAGGTTGTATGATGTTACTAAGGTTTCTAAAATATAAAAATCCTCTTGCTGATTAAGCTTCTAAAATCAATAACCTTAGTAACAAAATAAGACGAATTCATTTGACCTTATCACCTTACCATAAAAATTATGAAAATAGACATATGATGCTGTTGAAATATCTTTTCGAACCACTATAATATTTTTCTAAAGAAAGCATGCAGTAAGAATTATTTAAGAGAGGTCCTGAATTCAAAATAATATCTGGTTAATAGTAATCATTAAAACCTTTTGCTAATTTCACATTTATTTGGGACAGTACTGGTTTCTCGCTCAAACTCTGCTTAACAATTTTTTCAATTCGATTTTTGCTTCGGACATAATCTCCTTTTGGTCATAGATTTTAGATTTACCGCTTTTTACAATCCATTTGCCATCAATCATTACATACTTTACATCATTACCCGATGCTGAATAGACTAATCTCGAATAAACATTTTCATCCTCATCGTAAACTGATTGAGCTGTCCCATCAAGATTTATTAAAACAATGTCAGCTTTTTTACCGACTTCGATACTTCCAATTTCATTCTCTAAATGCAGAGCTTTAGCACCTTCAATTGTTGCTAATCTAAAAACTGTTTCAGAATCCATTGCTGTTGGACTGTATTTTGGTTTTTGAATGAGTGAAGCAAGCCGCATTTCATTGAAGATACTCAGATTATTATTGCAAGGTGCTCCATCCGCTCCAAGTGAAACCGAGATTCCTTTCTTTAAATAAAGAGGAATTGGGGCAAAGCCAGAACCTAATTTCAAATTGGATGATGGACAATGTGCAACTCTAACTTGCTTTTTCTTAAGCAGATTTATTTCATTTTTATCAACATGAATGCAATGGGCTAAAACTGAATTTTTATCTAACAGATTTAATGAATTAAAATACTCAATATTATTCATCTTGAATTTTTTTCTTACAGCTTTTACCTCATGAGTATTCTCGGAGGAATGAGTGTGAAAAATACTCCCAGGAATATCTTTCATCATATCTCTTGCTTCAGTCATAAGTTTCGCCGATGCTGAAAGTGCAAAGCGAGGAGCGAAGCCGTATTTTATTCGTCCATTGGCTTCGTTGTGAAAAGCTTTTGATAATAGATAAGATTCCTTCAGCTCATCGTGTGTATTTGATTTGAACATGGGAAACAAATCGTTCATATCGATCATACATTTTCCGGCAAATGCTCTGATCCCGGATGAGATTAACTCATCAAATATTACTTCTTGATGACGTAATGTTCCCATATCGAGAATTGTTGTTGTTCCACTCAGTGTTAGTTCGTTTATTCCTAACTTTACAGAAGCTGCCAGAGACTTTTTATCGTGTGCATTTTCATAAGGAAATATTTTTAGCTGCAGCCAGTCAAGTAATTCTAAGTCATCTGCCATACCTCTAAAAAGAGTTTGACAAAGATGAACATGTGTTTGCACGAATCCGGGAATGAGAGTTAAATCTTCGGCATGTATAACTTCACCTTTGAATGTCTTAATCGTTTTTTTCGAAATCTTTCCAATTGATTTTATTTTATCATCTTGAATTTCAACACAGTAATTTTTTAGAATTCTACTTTGCTTATCAACTGTCACTATTCTTTTCGGAATTATTAAAATGTGAGCCATTATTTTTCAGCTTCCTTCTCTTGATAAATTTCGTCCATTACATCAAATGCATAACGAAGATGAGGAATGATAATTGATCCTCCAACCACCAAGGCAATGTTAAAACTTTCCATGAGTTCTTCTTTAGTTGCACCTTCAGCTATTGACCTATCAATATGATAGAAAATGCAAGCATTGCAGCGTAAAACCATTGAACCAACCAATCCCATTAGTTCCTTTGTCTTTGCAGGTAAAGCTCCGTCGATATAAGCTTTATTATCTAATGCAAAAAACTTGTTGAAATCTCTGAATCCCGAGTTTAAGATTTTGTCATTCATATCTAAACGATACTTACGGGTTTCAGATGTAGTCTTTTTCATTTTTAATCCTTGTGAATAATGATTACAAGAATGATAGAGTTAAACTATTTGTGGTAGAAAGATAATAAAAATAATTTTTATGAAGTTTATTTTTATTCCACTCTCCATCGGTTTCTCTTCAATATTAAAATATAATTATTGCCCAACTTGGCGAAGAAGCTGCAAAGTCAAGATATAATTATTCCATACAGTTGCACACAAAGTATTATAATCAAATAATAACATAAACGAATAAAATATCTGAAGTCAGGATAATAATTCAGAGATGGAATTTTAATGATTTCCTTTAATAAATTTTTATTTATTTTGATATAAGAATAATTAAATCTTCTCCCAGAATAAAAAATTGGAGATAAAAATGAATCGCCGGGAATTCATTAAAAAAAGTTTAGCAACCGGAATCATGTCCGGTTCAGCTCTCACCTTTGGAAGTTTTTCGCATCTATTTGCATATCCCCATAGGTCGATTTTTGATAAGCCATTTGATTTAGTAGCAATTAAAGGCGGTGAACCCGATGTAATGTTCGATACCGGGATTAAATCACTCGGAGGGATGAAAGCATTTATTAAGAAAGGTCAAACGGTTGTCGTAAAGCCAAATATCGGCTGGGATACATCTCCAGAAAGAGCGGCTAATACAAATCCTTTTTTGATTAAAAGAATTATAAAGCATTGCTTTGAAGCAGGCGCAAAAGACGTTTATGTGTTTGATCATACTTGTGATAATTGGAAACGATGCTACTCGAACAGCGGAATAGAAAGTGCTGCTAAAGAAGCAGGAGCAAAAATTGTTTCGGGTGAAAGTGAAGGTTACTATCAACAAGTAACTATAATAAAAGGTAAGAAGCTTACTGATGCGAAAGTTCATGAATTGATATTAGAATCTGATGTGTTTATTAATGTTCCGGTGCTAAAAAATCACGGTTCCGCAGATCTAACTATCTCAATGAAAAACCTTATGGGAATTGTGTGGGATCGTGGGTATTGGCATAGAAATAACCTGCACCAGTGTATTGCGGATTTTGCAACATATCGTCAACCGGATCTAAATATTGTTGATGCTTACTTTGTTATGAAGAGAAACGGCCCGCGCGGTGTTAGTAAAGAAGATGTTCTAACTCTGAAATCACAAATCATCTCTTCCGATATTGTTGCCGCAGATTCCGCAGCAGCAAAATTATTCGGCTCTGCACCGGAAGATATTGATCACATCAGAATTGCTAATGAAATGAAAATCGGGATTATGGACCTTAATCAGTTGAATATTAATAGAATCAAACTCTAAGCTTTATGAATTTTCTCTATCTAAAGAGAGCAAGAGTATTAATATCTATTTTATTTTTTATTTCCACTTTAATTATTTTTTTAAATATCAATGAATGGCTAACGTCTAAGAGCGCCAGTGTAATTACGTACCTTCAATTTGTGCCATCGCTTGTAAAGTTCTTGAGTGTTGTCGGTTTTTCTACGTTCGGATTCGTTTTCATTATTGCGGTAACCTTTGTTTGGGGAAGAGTGTACTGTTCATCTATTTGCCCGCTGGGAACACTGCAGGATATTGTATCGTACTTATCAAGAAAAATTTCAAGAAAGAAAAATCATTTCTTACTTAAACCTTATTCTATTATCCGATATTCCATTCTTTGTTTAACGATTATTTTCTTGATAAGCGGCAGTCTCTTTTTATTAAATCTTCTTGATCCTTTCAGCAATTTCGGAAGAATCATTTCGAACTTAGTCCGTCCCATCGTTTTCTACATAAGGAATTTTATTTCCGGCATTTTAGAAAGCGTAAATCTGTTTTTTTTAACCCCTGCTGATCTAAAGAATATTGATTTAATTTCGGTCGCTATTGGCCTAACTGTGCTTATAGTAGTCGTAGCGTTCTCTTATAAAAAAGGAAGATTGTTTTGCAACACGATCTGTCCGGTTGGAACTTTACTTGGTATATTTTCCAGGTTTTCGATTTATAAGATTGCAATCGATGAATCCACGTGCAAAAGCTGTAACCTTTGTGAAAGAGAATGTAAAGCAGGGTGTATTGATAAGAAAAACAAAGTGATCGATTTCAGCAGATGCATAAGCTGTTATAATTGTTTTAATGCGTGTCATTCAGATGGAATTGTATATGTGAATACTGTAAAAACAAATACTTTAGGTCAACAAACTGATAATGATGACAGAAGGAGAGTATTCATAAAATCATTGCTTGTTTATTTTGCCAGCTTATCGGGATTATCAATTGCTCAAATCAAAATAATCCCTAAGAAAGAAAGTACTGTTCCGGTTTATAAAAAGTTTCCAGTATCTCCGCCAGGCTCGCAAAGCATTTCTCAATTCACAAGCTCATGTACAGCTTGCCACTTGTGCATCAGCGCTTGTCCGACACAAGTTCTTCAACCTTCATTTTTAGAATTTGGTTTTCTTGGCATGATGCAGCCACGAATGGATTATTACACAAGCTTTTGTAATTATGATTGTGTAATCTGCAGCGAAGTTTGCCCTACAGGTGCCATAAAAAATATTTTACCCGAAGCTAAGAAACTAAGCCAGCTTGGTAAAGCAGTTTTTGTGAAAGATAATTGTATAGTTTATACAGAAGAAACTACTTGTGGTGCTTGTTCGGAACATTGTCCAACGAAGGCTGTTGATATGTTAGAACCGCACAAAAATTTAAAGGCCCCAAAATTGAATAATGATATTTGCATTGGCTGTGGAGCCTGTGAATATGCCTGTCCAACTAAACCATATAAAGCAATTTATGTTGAGGGAAATCCAGTTCACCTGGTCGCTAAGAAACCTAAAATCGAGAAACTGGAACAGAAGATAGATTTGAAGGAAGATTTTCCGTTTTAACTTTAACTGCCAAAGTAAATATCAAGTTGTTCTTGTTTTAAAATTGTATCCCACTCCTCATCCAAGAGAAATAAGGTTTTGTTTCATTAGGTTAATTGTTTTACTAAGGTTTGGGAAAAATATTTCACCAATTGCTGTATAGATGACTAAAAATATTAACCTTCGTAACATAATAAGATAAGTTCCTTCAACCTTATTATCTTATTTTCATAATTCGAAAACAATCTTATTATTAAAAAATTTTTTCTAATACCAATAAGATTATTCTTTTAATGGGAGGAAAGTAGAATTAAGCAAGTGAGGGATTGAATTTAGAAATAGTTAAAATCCTTTTAGTACAGCTAATTACAAAAACGTTTTTCCGTTTAATAATCGTTTTGAACTGTAGTTAATCAAACAATATTTGAAGCTTTAGTAATTAAGAATGCAAAACTTTCCTAATAAATTGTCCTGTAAGACTTTTCCGGCTTTTAGAGATTTGTTCGGGAGTTCCTTCAGCAATTATCCAGCCGCCCTTATCGCCGCCTCCGGGACCAAGATCAATTATCCAATCCGCTGTTTTGATTACATCAAGATTATGCTCAACAACCACAACTGTATTTCCTTTCTGAACAAGCTTATCCAAAACACCTAATAGTATTCTTACATCTTCAAAGTGCAAGCCTGTTGTAGGTTCATCCAGAACATAAAGAGTTTTTCCGGTACTTATTTTACTAAGTTCGGTAGCAAGCTTAACTCTTTGTGCTTCTCCTCCGGAAAGTGTGGTTGCCTGCTGCCCCAATTTAATATAGCCCAAACCAACATCATGAATTGCTTTTATTTTTCTTTTTATCCGTGGAAGGTCTTCAAAAAAGTCAAGAGCTTCGTCAACACGCATATCTAACACATCGGAAATTGATTTAGTCTTATACAACACTTCGAGGGTTTCGCGGTTGTATCGTTTTCCACGGCAAACCTCGCAAGTCACATAAACATTTGGTAAAAAATTCATCTCGATTTTACGTAAGCCATCTCCCCCACATTCCTCACATCTTCCGCTTGGAACATTAAAGCTGAATCTTCCTGTTGAGTATCCTCTCATCTTAGATTCGGGAAGCTGCGAATATAAATCCCGGATGTGAGTAAAAAGTCCTGTGTATGTTGCGGGATTTGACCGGGGAGTACGCCCAATCGGTGACTGGTCTATTTCAATTACCTTGTCAATATTTTCAAGACCTTTAATTGTCTTGAACGGCAGCGGAACCATCTTGGATTTATAAAGTTTGTTCATTAAAATTTTCACTAACGTTTCATTCACAAGAGAGGATTTACCCGAACCGCTGACTCCTGTTATAAGCGTTAACGTTCCAAGAGGGATTTTCAAATCAATATTTCTGAGATTATTACCTGCTGCGCCAATCAATTCTATAAAGCTGCCGGTTCCATTTCTTCTTTCTAAAGGCAGAGGAATCTCGTTTCTGTTTTTAAGATATGATAGTGTTAAGGAATTAAAACCGTTCGTTGAAGAAATTAGTTTTTTAGTTTCACCTGAAATACAAACCTCACCACCGTGTTCACCAGCACCCGGGCCTAAGTCAACCATATAATCTGAGCTTTCAATAGTTTCGCGATCATGCTCAACAACAATGATGGTATTGCCCAAATCCCGTAAATCTTTTAAAGAATTAATCAGTTTAACATTATCACTTTGATGAAGTCCGATGCTCGGCTCATCTAATACATAAAGAACACCTGCAAGCTGTGAACCTATCTGAGTAGCTAATCTGATTCTTTGCGATTCACCGCCGGAAAGTGTTCTTGCAGATCTATTTAAGGTTAAATAATCTAAACCAACATTAAGTAAGAATTTTATTCGAGAAGTAATCTCCTTTAGAATTGGTTTAGCAACAATGGATTCTCTGCCGCTTAATTTTACTTTTCGAAAAAACTCTTCACTTTGTAAAATTGATAATGATGTTACTTCGCTAATATTCTTTCCTTGAAAATTTACAGAAAGAGATTCCTTTTTTAATCGTCCACCATTGCAAATTGGACAAGTAACTGTGTTCATGAAGGATTCAACCCACTCACGAATATTATTAGAGCTGGTGGTTTGATAATAATTTTTAAGATATCCGAATAATCCCGAAAATCGATGCAGGTAGGTAACAGGTTTACCACCACCATAGGTATATGTGAAAGCCATTTTTTCTTTACTGCCGTGAAGTAAAAATTCAAGCTGATACGGGCTTAAGTCTTTAAGTTTTGTATCATAGTTAAAACCTAAAGTTTGGGAAACTGCTGAAAGCTGATTAAAGAACCAAATGTTTCTTGGCTTTCCGAGAGGTGCTAATCCCTCTTCGTTAATCGTTTTATCTCTATCCGGAATTATCAAATTAATATCTAACTCTTTCTTTTCACCTAAACCCTGGCAATCTTTACAAGAGCCATAGGGTGAATTGAAAGAAAAAGAATTGGGAGCTAATTCCTGATAACTAATTCCGCATTTTATGCATGCCAGATGCCTGCTGTATACGTAATCTTGACTGCCATCATTGATTACGACTATTCCATTTCCATAATTCAAAGCAACATCAACTGACTCCGAAAGCCGGCTTCTCGATGCCGCACTTACTGATAACCTATCAATTACAATTTCTATGTTATGAATTTTATACCTATCAACATGAAATCCTTTTGTAATTTCTTGAATCTCGTTATCAATTCTTACACGTAAAAAACCATCCGATAGAATTTCTTCAAAAAGCTCGCGATAGTGACCTTTTCTTCCTCTTACAACTGGAGATAAAATTGCAATTTTCTTGCCGGAAAGATTTGTTAGAATTGTTCCTACTATTTGTTCTGAACTTTGCTTTGTGACAGGATTACCGCAATTGTAGCATTTAGGAATTCCAAGCCGCGCATAAAGCAGACGAAGATAGTCGTAAATTTCTGTAATGGTACCAACTGTTGAACGTGGATTCCCCGATGTGGTTTTTTGTTCAATCGAGATTGCCGGACTCAATCCTTCAATCAAATCAACATCTGGTTTTTCTAGCATATCAAGAAATTGTCTTGCGTACGCCGAAAGTGATTCGATATATCTTCTTTGCCCTTCAGCATAAATAGTATCAAAAGCTAAAGAAGATTTCCCGGAACCGGATAAACCTGTTATTACAGAAAGTGAATTGCGTGGGATCTCAAGATCGATGTTCTTGAGGTTATGCTCGCGAGCACCTCTGATAATTATTTTTTCTTTTTCCAAATCAAAATTATTTTTATTCGAATTGTTATTTTACCTATAGGTATTCATATATTCAATTTATATTGACGTGCATCATTTACCTTTTTTGTTTAATCTGTATCATTTAGATGAAAATTCAACCTTATAAAACTCTGAAGAGTTACATCAAAAGCGATCTGAAAGAAAAAAAATCAATTTTTCTAGCAAAAGCATACCCAGTTGGTAACAAAGATGAAGTTGCTAATATCTTGATCAACCTGAAAAAAATACATTACGATGCATCTCATCTCTGTTACGCTTACCGGTTATTATCTGGAAAATCAAAATTCTCAGATGCCGGAGAACCTTCCGGAACGGCGGGTATTAGAATATTAAATGCCATTAATCATTTTGGACTTGAGAACTGCCTGTTAGTTGTAATTAGATATTTTGGCGGAACTAAATTGGGAATTGGTTCGCTTGGGAAAGCATACTATTCAGCCGCCTTTCAGGTACTCTCTGAATCTAACATTATAACTAAAAAACCTTTTCTTCAAGCAGAAATGAAGCTGCCTCTTGCTTCTTTTAATAAATTAAAAAGTGTTCTCGCCTCTAATCAAATAAAAGTTGTAGAGACCGTTTATAATTCGGAAATAAGCTTTAAACTTCAAATCCCCTTTGAACTTTTAGGGAAAATAAAGTCTAAAATGATGGAAATACTCAAAGGTGAAGTTGTTATTGCTGTAAAAGATGAAATAATTTATAAATAATTTTTTAAATCAAAAGAAATATTGCTTGCTAAAATTGTTCGAACTGCCGATATTTGTTAAAAGCAAACAACAATATTTAGGAGAACAATAATATGAAAGAAGATGAAATAGAGAAAGATGCAAGTCGTCTTGCAAATTTAACATTCACACTACTCTCAACCTGCCAGCAAAAAGAGAGCATTCTTGCTGAACAATACGGTCTAACTCAAGCTGAGTTCAGATGTTTGAAGTTGTTCGAGAAAAAGGAGACTGTAAATAATAAGACCATTGCAAAAAGAATGAATTTAAGCGCCAGCCGATTGACACGCATTATTGATGGATTAGTTGCAAAAGGTTATACAGAAAGAGAAATCAATCCCTCTGATCGAAGAAATATGGATGTTACTCTTTCAAAAAAAGGAGCGCAGCTTGTCCAAAAGCTTGATCATGCTTATGTAAATATCCATAAAGAGCTTTTAGAAAATATTGAATTATCTCAGCATAAACCGCTGATTTACGCCATGACAAATCTATTAGGAGCAATGGAAAAGTGGCTAGCTAAGTAATTCTTATTGCTAACCGGCTGAAGAATTAGTTTTTCTTTTCTCTTTTAATATAATTCAAATATAACTTTACGCTTTCAAGGTCGGCTAAAAGTTCGTTAAGATTGGTTAACCCGGTATATGATCTGAGGAAGAATTCTTCTTCAAAATATTTCTTTTGAGATTCGTCTACATCAACAATAATCTGTCGTATTTGATTAATGGCCTTAGTCAGGTTGGAAGAAAAATCTTTCTTAACATGATCGAGACTGTTTACCTGGGGATTGTTTCCGCCCTCTTTCAGCACACGCATCATTCCAATTAGATATTTTGCAATGAAACATAAATCGCGAAAAATATTCATTTGATTCGAATCAATCGCAGCATCATAAATTACGATCATTTCTGCTTTTCGATTTAATAATTGCTTTGAGAATTTTTCGACTTCAATAAAAAATTCTGAGGCGTTATAATTTATTTTATTGTCCATGTGGTATCAGATTATCTAAATTTTTATTCCTAAACCGATTCCATCACCTATCGGCAGAACTGATGTTTTTAGATTTGCCTGCGAGGTGAATAATTTATTGAATTCTCGAATCAGCTTAGTAGATGTTTTATATTCCTTGGGAACTTCCTTTGAAGCGGCATACCCATGCCAGAGAAGATTATCAATAAAAATAATCCCGCCTTTTTTTAGCAGAATGATACAGTACTCAAAAAGTCTTTTGTAATCTTCTTTGTCGGCATCTAAAAAAATCAAATCATATTTTTTATTCATTGCTGGAAGAAGATCTATTGCATCTCCCTTGATGATTTCTATCTTATCATCATAACCTGACCGCTTCACATACTCTGCAGCTAACTTAATGTTATCCTCACTCTTTTCGATAGTTTGAATTATTCCCTTCTTCCGAAGCTGTCTTGCCATTCTGATTGATGAATAAGCAATGGCAGTTCCAATTTCCAGCACTCTTTTAGGGCGTGTTAAGAGAATAAGTTGTTCAAGAAATAACGCAGCTTCGGGATAAAGAATCGGAATTTTATGTTCAGCAGCAAACTTTTCCATTTCGAGCACAAGTGAATCTTCTTCTTTGTTAAATTTTTGCAAGTAATTTTTCTGGGAAGGAAATAAACTTCTGTTCATAGAAATCTCATTAATTTAATTTTTCCATAACATACAAAAGAATTGCCAGATTTTAATCCGCAGATGCGGACTGGCATATCTTAGGAAACAGGTATTCTAATTCTTATTTAAGCAAAACCTGTCCACCGGAGATTTATCGCAGGAGGATCATCTTTTTCCCGTACTTCTTGCCGCCAATTTTTAAGATGTACAAATATACTCCGCTCGACGCTGTGGGTCCTAAATCAGTAATTCCATCCCATTGCACAAAGTTTTCACCAGATTTTGTTAATCCTTTAAATAGTGTCTTTACTTTTTGACCAATAGCATCAATGATAATTATTTCGGCGGGTTCAACTAATGCTGATTTAAATTTTATTATGGTCTTGTTATTGAAAGGATTTGGATAATTCTGACTCAGTATCCCGTAATCATAAGGTACAGGAACGCTCAAATTATGATAAACATTTAATTCACCATATTTAAACTTGTAGGTAGTATTGTTACTTGGTTCTCTCTGTTCGTTACCCACACTGTCTTTGTAAGTAAAAAATACATCAACCATTTGCCCATTTGTAAGCAATGGAATTTCAGTTATAAACTTCATTGATCCATCAAAAGTCATGGCTTGTGGCGAATAATCCTTTCCATTTGTGGAATAATTAAACTTAACACTGTTGGATTCAACCCCGATATCATTAAAAAATATTTTATGAATTTTATATTGATTATTTATCTCCTCAAGATTCGGAAAGGAAATTGCCTTCTTTGCAGAAATTAGACCGTATCCCTTTTCATCATTAGGCGAGGATGAATTATCAGCAGTCTCTATCAAAATATTTCTCACCTGGGTATTCTTTAAATGGGGGTGAGCTGACAGTAAAAGCGATGCAACACCTGCAGCAATAGGAGTTGAGAGAGAAGTTCCATTTGCATAACCATAAGCATTAAAACTAAAAGCTGATGCTGAAAAAACTGAAACACCTTGTGCAACAACTTCCGGTTTTGTTCTTCCGTCAAAAGACGGACCTCTTGAACTAAAACTTGCGAGTATGTTATTTTGATTAACTGCTCCCACTCCAATTGTATTAAAACCATCAGCTGGAGCAACTATCCGAAACCAAGAAGTATTTCCCTCATTACCCGCAGCACTTATTGTTACAACTCCTCGCTGGAATGCTAACTCAGCAGCTTTCGTAACAATTGTAGTTTTTCCATTCATATCGGAATATTTATACGAAAAAACCGAGTCATCAAATTCACTATATCCGAGCGAACTGGTGGTAATATCCACACCAAGAGATTCCATCCAAATAAGTGCAGCCGCATAGTTATCTTCCTCGACATGTGTTTCACTTCTCATGTCCTCTGTTTTTGCTAAAATAAATGAAGAACCAAATGCTGCTCCGATTAGAACACTATCTTTGTAACCACCAATTACCGAAAACACAACTGTTCCGTGGTCATGCTGGTTGGATTGATCGCCGGCCTGGTTCGAAGTAATCGAATCTTTGAAAATAAAATCATATTCATCAATAACATTTGCATTAATAAGCGATTCATGTTCCTTCCATTTAAAGCCCGAATCAAGAATGCCGATAATTATTCCGTTTCCATTAATTCCTTTTGCATGTACTTGTGGAATATTCGAAAGATTTAGGTGAGTAAATGATGAACCATAATTTATTTGATCCTGGCTCGATGATTCTTTTACTAAATAATTAGTTGGAATAATTTCTTCTTTTTTGAATTTGAAAACTCTTACTGGTTCGATTCTATCAATAAACGGAAGCGTAAGTAAAATATTTTCCCGGGATTCATCAAGATAAGCAGTAACGGAGTTGAACCATGTTAATCTATTCTCAATCTTAATTCCCAAAGTAATCAGATCATTAATGTAGTGTTGTTGAATCGGCAAATCTTCATAAGTGATTATCTTTTCTTCGCCCATGTTCTTAATACGGCGCTCAATGCTTCGCTCAGATAAATTCTCTAGTGCTTCCTGATATTTAATACTAAATTTATTTAACGATTGATTAGCAGTTATTCCTTTATCCTTGAAATAGATGTAGTATTTATTTTGTGCGAATGATGATGAAATAAAGAACAAGAAAAAAAATATCCATCCTAATGAGATTGACCTTAAAATAATATTTCTTCGAGTGTTTATGGCTTGGTGGCAAATAATTATGTCGCTTGACTTATAGTTCTTAGGCACTCGCCACGAAGACCTAAAGACACAAAGTTTCACAAAGCATTTTTTGGTCTGATTCATTTATTTGAAAAGATTTAGGTAAATAAATTTTATCCAACATGATTAAATATTATTCTTAATTCTATTCCACTCTTCTAAGAATACGGTTAAATCTTATGGAGCCAAATATCTCAGCAAGATTTGAAAAATCAAATGTGGATTTTACTGACCAATAAATAATCTCCGCCCTTCCGATTATCAAATCTTCCCGAATGAAACCCCAATACCGGCTGTCTGAGCTATGATCTCTGTTATCACCTAAAACAAAATAATAATTTTTAGTGAAAATGTATTGACGTGAAGGTTTACCATTGATCATAATAACGCTGCCTTCTTTGCTTACGACTTTCTTTCCGAATTCACGATTGATTATAGTTTCCCAATCATTAATATTTCTAGAATTGATCTCAATCTTCATTCCAATCTTAGGAACAACTAAAGGACCGAAGTAATCTTTGTTCCAATTCTTTCCTTTTTGGAAAATACGATCATCTGCTTCGCCATAATTTTGAGATTCTTCTTTCTTAATAATCGCTTTCGGCGGAATTTCGAAACGTGAATTATTCACTATCACTTCCTTATCAATAATCCAAACATTGTCCCCTGGAAGTCCGACTAATCTTTTTACAAGCGTAATATCTTGCGAAGGATGAATTTCATTTTGGTTGCCTGGAAATTGGAAAACGATTACTTCATTTCTCATCGGTTTTCGAAAGGAAATTAATTTTAATCTTGGAATCTTTATGTTCGTTAAGGGCAATGTAGAAGGGGTTTGAATGGAATAAACAAATTTATTTACTAGGACAAAATCACCGGAGAGAATTGTTTCAGCCATGGAGTTGGTGGGAATCTTAAATGCTTCAATGAAAAAAGCTTTTACAAATATCGCCAGGAAAAAAGTGAGGAGAATTACCAAAAACAATCGAACTAATATTTTTTTTACTTTTCCGGTATTTTTGGATTCTTGAAAATTGCCGGTCGTTTCAGATTCCTGAGAAATCATAAAATCACCCTACTCATCAATTTGCAGAACGGCAAGGAATGCTTCCTGAGGTATTTCAACGTTACCGACTTGCTTCATTCTCTTCTTACCCTCTTTTTGCTTTTCGAGAAGCTTTCGTTTACGTGTAATATCGCCGCCATAACATTTTGCTAAAACATTTTTCCTAAGCGCTTTTACTACTGACTTAGAAATTACCTTTGAACCAATGGCAGCCTGAACATTTATTTCAAACATTTGCCGTGGGATTAAATCCTTAAGCTTGCTGCAGACTTTTCTTCCCCAATCATAAGCTTTATCTCTATGAACTATCATCGAGAGAGCATCAACAGGTTCGGCGTTCAGAAGTATATCAAGCTTTGCCAATTCAGATTCTTTGTAATCTATGTATTCATAATCCAATGACGCATAACCACGTGACATTGATTTGAGCTTATCATAAAAATCAAAAATGATTTCGGCAAGAGGAAACTCATACTGAAGATCAGCTCTTGTTGGATCAATGTAAGTTGTGTTTTTGTAGATACCCCGTTTATCCATCGCAAGTTTCATGATGTTACCAACATACTCACTCGGGCAAACGATTTGCGATTTAACATACGGCTCTTGAACATGATCAATATCACCGACGGCAGGCATCTCGGCTGGGTTATCTACAATTACCTTCTCTCCGTTTTTCTTATAAACATGATACTCAACATTGGGAAGCGTTGTAATAATTGACTGCCCATATTCCCTTAACAGTCTTTCCTGCACAATTTCCATGTGAAGCATTCCGAGAAATCCGCATCTAAAACCAAATCCTAATGCAGCCGAAGTTTCAGGCTGGTAAGCTAAAGCAGAATCATTCAAACGGAATTTTTCAAGGGCATCGCGAAGATTTTCAAACTCATCGGAATCTGTTGGATAGAGTCCGCTGTAAACCATTGGCTTAACAATTTTGTAACCGGGTAACGGCTCACCCGCACCATTTTTTACGTGTGTAACAGTATCGCCGACTTTTGTATCGTGAACATCTTTACTGCCTGCAATAAGATATCCAACATTACCAGCATCAAGCTCATTGGTTTTGATTTTGCTCAAACCAAGTACACCAACTTCTTCAGCTTCAAATTCTCCATGAATTACGAAGAATTTTATTTTATCTTTTACTTTAAGTGTACCATTAAAAACACGGATGTAGGCAATTGCTCCGCGGTAAGAATCAAAAATGGAATCAAATATCAATGCCTGCAAAGGTGCATTAGGATCACCTTTGGGCGCCGGAATTTTTTGTACCACTGTTTCAAGAATTTCATCAATTCCAATTTTAGCTTTTGCGCTTGCCAATAAAATATCTTTGTCCTGACATCCGATTAAATCAATTATTTGTCCTTTAACTTTTTCAACTTCGGCACTTGGAAGATCAATTTTATTAATTACAGGAATTATTTCCAATCCTGCATCAATAGCCAAAAAAAGATTACTAATTGTTTGTGCCTCAACACCTTGCGCCGCGTCAACAATCAACAAAGCACCTTCGCAAGCCGCTAATGAACGGGAAACTTCATACGTAAAGTCAACATGTCCAGGTGTGTCAATCAAATTTAAGGTGTAAGTGTTTTTATCCTTCGCTTGATAATGCATTTGAATTGCATGGGATTTTATTGTTATCCCGCGTTCTCTTTCAAGTTCAAGGTCATCTAGTACTTGGGATTTCGCTTCGCGAGCACTAACAGCTCCAGTTCTTTCGAGAAGACAGTCGGCAATGGTTGACTTGCCATGATCAATGTGAGCAATTATGCAAAAATTACGGATGTTATTCATTCGTTCTTATAAATTATAAGGCAAATATACTTAGAAAGTTGGTTTGTTGAGAGGAAACTCAGATTACTTATTTGGTGAATTTCACCTGACCCCCAAAAAAATTCCCTCAAATCAAATTGCTTGAAATTGACTGGCACTTCTTTACCTGCTACAAAGATTTAGAAACTCAATTCTAACCCAGCAGTTATCATTCTAGGAATACCGACCTTAATTCCTTGTGGTCGCCGGCTGGCTATATATCTTTCATCAGTCAGGTTTTTAACTGAAATAAAAATAGAACTACCAAGACTTTCCATATGATATTTTGCATTTAAATCAAGGACAACGTAAGAATTCATCATTCCAATTTGTCCATCAGGAGAGGGAATAATAGTATTTAATTCATCAGTATATTGCTCGCCCACAAAAGTTCCAGAAAAGTTTAGCTGGAAGTTAAATGGTGTTTGCAAGTTTATTAAAAGAGATGATAAAAATTCCGGAGCATAAGGCAGTTTATTTTCTTTTACATTTACCTGGGAGGAACCCACTGTAATAAATCTGTCAGAATCATATTTAGCATGATTGTATGAGATGTTCCAATCTAGAAAAACGCTGTATCTTGTTTCAAAAAGATTATCCAAACTTAGATCAACTCCTAACTCCAAACCTTTGTGAAATGTTGCACCGCCATTTACCAAACCAGTACCAAGTCCACCAGAGGATTCTGAAACGGGTATTATTTGATTCGAAAAGTCGAGTAGGTAGGAGGTGAATTCAATTCCAATTAGTGAGAACAAATTAGCCCTTAATCCAATTTCATAGTTCCAGCTGAATTCAGCATCTAATTCGAGTGATTGACCTGAATTTGATATTGCATCTTTAACGCGAGGAGGAGCATAACCCCTATGCACGCCAGCAAAAAAAGTATAATTATCATTTAAATTAAAATTTAAACCGATGCCAGGAATTAAAGAAGTGGTATAACTCTTACCGACTAAAAGAGTATCCTTCGAGCCAATTCTTGAAATTCTTCTTTCAAATTCAAAGTATTCAAACCTCAATCCAGGAGTCAAAGAGAATTGGTCACTAAAAAATAATTTGTTCTGCAAAAAGGCACTGCCCGCATAACCAATACGTTCTTCATCATCGATAAGATCGCCTGAGACAGCATTTGCTTTTTTACCATTAATCCTTTGCTCGAAAGCTTTTTCATAAAGAAATCTCGCCCCGCCTATTAGTTCATTCTGAAAATTTAAAAAGGCATATGAATGGTTTAACCGTGGTTCTACTCCAAACACCTCAAATTGACGGTCTCTATTGCCGGTACTATTACGCATAAAAACTGCTCCATTAGCAATTGATGAATCACCAAACATGATACCTGTTAAATTTGATGAATTTCTAGATCGGCTAAAATCCTGACGAAGCCAATTTCTAGTAGTGGTATATCCAAAGACAGTAGTTCGGATATAAGCCGAAGTTGAAATAAAATAATCATGCGTCAAGCTCGCAGAAAATCTTCTAATTTCCAATTTATCATTGGGAGCCATAACCGTAAAATATTCCCTGTTGTCATACATGTTTTGAGTCATTCCTAAGTAAGTTGAGTTGGAGGTTTCATCATAATAACTGAGCTTGAGACCGATTCTTGAACTTTCTCCTAATCCAAACTTAATTTTTGCGCTAAAATCATTTACATCGAAGTTAGTTATTCCGAGATTGTCTGCTTGTTTATGCAGCAAAGTAGCTTGAACACCAGCATTTCCAATAGTTGTTCCATAATTAAGCAACCCACTAAAAAAACCTCCATTACCGTAACGAAAATTCAAAATTGTTTTTGAATCTAAAGGTGGATCTGATGTAATATAATTTATAACGCCGCCAATAGTCTGTGGACCAAAAAGAATAGAACCACTGCCTTTAAGCACTTCGATTTTACTCATTCGATCTATTGCCGGTGTATAATACATCTCCGGCTCTCCATAAGGTGCTAAGGCAATAGGGATTCCATCTTCCATCATCAAAACAGTTCTACTTCTATCAGGATCTAATCCTCTAATTCCGATATTTGCTCTTAAACCCAGTCCTTCCTCGTCAACAATATTCAATCCGGGGATTTTTTTGAATACTTCATTTCCAGTTAATGCCTTCATATTATTTAGTAATTGGTTATTAATTAGGGTAGCGGAACCCGGTATTGTATTATATAGTGAGGGTTTATTTCCTATCACATCAATTTGGGGAAAATCGAATTTCAAGTCCGAAGTATCGGGCAAATGCGAATCGCTCTCGAGTAAGTATTTTGCATAGTTAGAACTATCATAAGTTTTAGAAAACGAGTTGGTGTGACAAGAAATTATTAGAATAGTAGATAGGAATAATATCGGTGAGCTAATATGGTTAGTATGCATATCTTGATCTCTCATAATGATTTTTTTGTAAATTTTTTATTATTAAGATTAAATCTAAATAAAGATAAGATGTTTTTCAAGATATTTTTGGATATAAAAATCAATCCTCAGATCATTTATTGTCCTTTATAGGTAAATATTTGAAATCAGAAAGAAAGAGGAATGTTACTTAAGGATTTGAGTAGTTAGAAGGCAGACGTCTTCAATTTCGACATCATCAATCAAATCAGATTTTCTAACATAAAATTTATTTGCTCCAATTGGTGCCCAGTTTAATGGATTCGTTGGACCAAAAATAGAAATTTGCGGAGTATTAGTTGTTCCGGCAACATGCATAATTCCGGTATCGTTTGAGATAAAGAGAGTTGATTTGGAGACTAACGCAGCAACTTCGGGAATTGATTTGTTTAGGAATAAACCAAGCTCGAATGGAACGTGTTCCACAACGTAATTTATTTCTTCATTATCAGAGTTACTTCCAGTCAGATACATTTTAGCTTTATACTCTTGATCCAACTTTTTAATTAGCTCTACATACTTCTGAAGCGACCAACGGTTTTGCTTCTTCCCTGCGCCGCAATGAAAACCGATTATGATATCCTGAGAGTCGGAGCTTAAGGTTTTTAAAAATTTATCTGCGGCTTCAGCATCCTTATCATCGAAGGAAATTTCCGAGTGGAAATTATTTGTATCAATTCCAAATGGGCGTATAATATCTAAGATCCTGTCTGCAACATTTGAGTTCAGAAATTTCCGCCAATCAATATCAACGAGCTTATCAAATAGGTATGCGCTTTCATTTTGCTTTCCGTCCAAGCTTCTTGGACCGATTCTAGTTATAGAATTGGATAATCTGCAGAGCAAATTGCTGGTAAAGGAAATTGAGACAGTCACGGGCACAATCGTAACATCATATTGCTTTTTTAGAATTTTGTAAAGCTTAAAGAAATATGTTGGTAGCAATAATTTCTTCTTATCGAAAATGAAAAGATCATCAATAAACTTGTTCTTAACTAAACCGGTATAGTTAACCGGACTCACAATCAAAGTGATTTTACTTTGCGGGTACTTTTCTTTAATGGCACGAAGCAGAGACACACCTGCAAGTAAATCGCCAAGCTGGTTATGCTGGCGAACAATTAAAAAATTCTTGGGATTTGCTAGCGCGGCTATTTTAGTTTCGTTTAAGGCAAGAAACTTTTTTAGAATTGTGTGAATTAGATTTGAGTAAAATTTCCTAGCTGACATTCATCAATTTTTATTTTCTTTATCCCTGGCACCCGTACTGTCCGGTGGGCAGGCTTTATCATCATCTTTAATCTCGGTGTACTTAGCATCCTCAATATTCTTGTACTTTGACTTTCCCTCTCTGCCGTTTTTAATATCCGGATTTTCTTTCTTAGATGAGCTAAGATATTTCATGAACACTCTAATGAACTTCCAAATTATGTAAAACAAAATTACCCAAATAATAATATTAAATAACCCTCTCATTGCATCCTCTTGTTTTCTGGCTGAAAATATTCTACCAAAGTTCTATCGGGACGTAAAATCTGCCGATATAATTCATCAAAATCTTCTTCGCTGTTCACAAAATCAATATCGGTTGAATTGACGATCAGCAGGGGTGTGGAGTTGTATCTGAAGAAGAAATGATTGTATGCATCACTAAGTTCCTCGATGTAGCTTCTTGTAATGTTCCGTTCGATTCGTCTGCCGCGCTTTCTGATGTTGTACATCAGTCTATCAACAGAAGATTGAAGATAAACAACTAAATCCGGTTTTCTCAAGCTGCGGGCAAGTAGAGGAAACAGCGATTCATAAAGCTTAAGCTCTTCCCCGCTAAGATTTAGGTATGCAAAAATTTTATCTTTTTCAAAAAGATAATCACAGACAAGATGTTCAGTAAATAAATTTTCTTGATTCAACTCCTGCTGCTGCTTAAAGCGATTAACTAGAAAAAACATTTGTGTTTGAAAGGCATATCTCTTCCTGTCCATGTAAAAATTTTCGAGAAAAGGATTTGTCTCAAACTGTTCAACGATAAGCTGCGCGCTGAGCTTATCCTTGATCTTTCTTGCCAGGGAAGTTTTGCCTGCGCCAATTACACCTTCAATTGCGATGTATTTTATTTCAGAGTTTACGTCCAAAATTTACCTTTAGTATCAGTTGAGTTTATATCTTGTTTTTCTAATTATAGTATTAGAAATATCTTCACTGCAAATATCACTAATTTTTTTCTTTAAAACAGGATGAATAAAACTAGGGGCTATTTCTCTCAGCGGGATCATAACAAAATCCCTATCCTGAATTCCGGCGTGAGGAACTGTCAATTTTTTATTCTTGAAAATTCTATCATTAAAGAAAAGGAGATCCAAGTCTATTTCTCTTGGACCCCATTTTTTTGTTTCATTTCTACCGAGATTCGCTTCAATATTTTTCAGATAATTGAATAATTTAATTAAACTATATGTAGTTTTAACTGCAATAACCGCATTTAGAAAATCAGATTGATTTTTATTGCCATAAGGTTTTGTCTCATAAACAGATGAACTCGCCACTAAATTAACTTTAGAATTCGTCTTTAAATTAAGAATCGCTTGTCTTAAAAAGTTTATCCTATCACTCTTGTTTGTGCCAAGTGCAATAAACGCAAAATTACTGTTACTTTTTTTCTTTTCCGCAACAGATTTAGAGCAATTCGAATCGGCTTTTCTCAACTTCAACCTCAACACAATCCACCACACCGCCTAAAGGAGGATTATTCTTTCTAACTCTCACATTGACTTTATGAATTTTTTCAAAAGTTTTAAGCAGCTCATCAGCAATTTTTGATGCAAGCGATTCAATTAAATAATATTTTTGTTCGAGAGCCATTTTATAAAGGAATTTATAAACGGCATTATAATCTATTGTTTGTCTCAGACTATCTTTCTTAGCAGCTTCGGAGAAGTCGGTATAAATATCTACATCTGCCTCGAATTTGCCTCCAACACTTTGTTCTTCTGAAAGCACTCCGTGATAACCGTAAAATGTAGCTTTCTTAATTCGAATAATATTATTCATGATTCAATTCCAATATTCTTTTTAAATAGATTCTGATCCGCTGCTAACAAATTTATATCCCAACAATTTTTTAAAGCTGCTAAAGTTCGCAATCAAGAGTCCTAATAAAACTAGAATGCTTCCAAACAAAACACGATCAGACAATTTTTCCTCAAAAAAAATCCAACCAATTATTAAGGCTATTATTGGAGTTATGAAAGCAATAAGTGACAGTAAAATAACACTCACACGCTTTAACAGCCAGTAATATGATGTGAAAGTCAATACAGTGCCAATTGCAGCGAGATAGATAATCGTAAAATATGCCTTTGGATCAAAGACTAATTTCGAAGTATCTTCTACCAATAAACCTATAATTACCAACGAGATTCCAGCTACAATCATTGGAATAAAATTCATTGACAGCGGGTGGAGATAATAACCATACTTTTTTAAAGTAACTGCATTTCCGGCTTGCATAATTCCACTTAAAACAATAGCAGACATCCCCCACATGTATGATGCAACATCAAGATTCAAACCATCATAAAAAATTGTTAAGATTCCTGCAAATGCGAAAACAATTCCGAAGATTCTGTAAAACCCGATCACTTCGGATGGAATTGCTAAATAAGAGAATACCACAACAAAGAAAGGATAAACTGCAAATAATACAGAAGATAATCCTGAAGGCACAAATTGTTCAGCCCAATAAACTAAGCCAAAAGGAATAACGAAAGATCCAAAACACATAATAAAATAAAGCCACAGAGAAACTTTGTCCGTTTGTATTTGAACATTCCTAAATTTCATTATAATAAGAATAAAAATAGATGCAAGCGTGAATCTTAAACCGACTGATATAAATGGAGTAAGCGATTCAAGCCCTAACCTGATCACACCCCATGTTGAACCCCAGGCGAGACATAGTAAGCTAAAGATGATTAATATTGTCAGCTTTTCATTTTTCATGATTTAGTTTTCATTGCAATAACTCCAAATGCTCTTCCCGAAACAATGCCGTCTCTTCGATATGAATGTAAGATATCCTCCTTTTCATAAGAGCATAAAGACGAGGCTTGAATATTCTTTTTTAGTAATCCGAATTTAAGCATTATATCTCGATTTATGCTTTGAAGATTCAAAAGATATTTAGGATTTTTTTTAATTGAATATTTCTCATCAAATAGCGAAGCGACTACTTCACCCACCTCATAATGTTTTTGACTTATAGATGGAGCAATGTAAGCTACAATATTATTTGGTTTGGAATTAAAATCTTGTACGAGCTTTGTTAACACTTTTAATAGAATTTTCTTATCGGTTCCCCGCCAACCTGAATGAACTGCTGCTATAACTTTCTTCTCAACGTCAAATAAAAAAATTGTGGGACAGTCAGCACTGCTAATTGCTAAACCCAAATTTGGCTTATCAGTAATCATTGCATCACTCTCACCGCAGCTAATACCATCATCAATAAATTTAATATTATCCCCATGAATTTGCTTTTGGATTGCAACCGATGACTCAGTTAATCCCAATCGTCTAAAAAAGTATCTCCTATTCTGCAGCACATTTTCCCTTGAATCTTGCACTGACAAAGACATATTGAAAAAGTAAGGATGGTGTCTTTTCAAACCTATTTTAGTTGAAAATCCAAAGATGACTTCCGGGTACCGATTAAGCAAACTTGATTTGAGAACAAGCATTATATTCTGATTATTCTATAAAAATGACGGGTAAATTTAATTAAATTTTGGTCGGTTGTGTAATAAATTTTATGCTAATTAACCCAGTTCCTCACAAACGAAATATGGATCACACAGGAACTGGGTTAATTGAGAATTAATCCTGTAAATCTATTAATTAAATCAAAAGTGAGTAAATTAGTATTGTTCTTTATGTCCTTAATAGTCTTAAGTTTAATATAAAAAGTAAGAGAGCGCCTTGAAAATTTTAGTATCAAACGATGACGGAATAGATTCCCCAGGAATTTCCGCCTTAGTAAAATCGTTAAAAGAAATTGCTGATGTAACAGTAGTTGCACCGCAAAATGAGCAGAGTGCAGTAGGTCATGCAATCACTATGAAAATTCCCCTGAGAGTAACGCCTTATTACAAAAATGGCGATTTCTTTGGGTATGCTGTTGACGGAACACCAGCCGACTGCGTTAAAATGGGCATAAGAAATATTATGAAAGAACCGCCCGACTTGGTTTTTTCAGGAATAAATAATGGATCGAACACAGCCATAAATATTATCTATTCTGGAACTGTATCAGCAGCACGTGAAGCAGCGATTATGGAAGTTCCGGCTGCAGCAATTTCGGTTACGAATCACGCAACGAAAAATTTTAACTACGCAGCAAAGTTAGCCAAAATGCTTGCTTTGAAAATGAAGAACAATAAGCTGACTCTTGGAACCATGCTGAATGTTAACGTACCTGATGTAGCTGAAGAAGAGCTTGCGGGGATTATTTTGACAAAGCAAGGAAAATCAAAATGGGATGATATTTATGAACAGAGACAAGATCCTTACGGCAGAGATTACTATTGGTTAACCGGCAAAATGTTTGAAGTTGATACCAACACCGATATTGATCAAGTTGCTATTCAAAAAAAATATGTATCCATCACGCCGATTCATTTTGACTTAACTGATTATGACACTTTCGATAAAATGAAATCCTGGCATATAGAAAATTTGATGAATGAAAAAGAAGCTTGAAATTTTTCAGATTGATGCTTTCACCGATTCTCCTTTTAAAGGAAATCCTGCTGGTGTTTGTTTTGCCGATGGTTTAAGTACATCCGAAAAGCAATTGATTGCGAGAGAAATTAATCTATCTGAAACAGCTTTCATTTCAAAATCAAAAATTGCTGATTACAAATTGCAATGGTTTACACCAACATCGGAAGTTAAGCTGTGCGGCCATGCGACCATCGCCACTCTACATTTTCTTAAAGAAAAAAAATTATTAAGTGAAGGTCAGCAGATTAGATTTGAAACCTTGTCTGGAGTTTTAAAATGTTATTCGAACAGAAATCGCTATTTCATGGAAATACCGATTCCAAAAATTTCAACTTACAAAAATTCCACTAAGGAATTATTTAATGTGCTTGGTTTACAAGAGAAACAGGTTGTTAGCTCATCACCCATAATGATTGTTAATCGTGAGTTTTGCTACATTCATGTTAAAACGTTAAATGATCTTAAAAATCTTCAACCAAATTATAATGAGCTACGAGAGCTCGGAAAGCAGAAAAGAGAATTTAGAATTATCGTTGTATTTACTCTCGAAACATTCTATAAAATAAATCATGCTCACAGCCGGTGCTTCGTTCCGTATTATGGAATTAACGAAGATCCCGTTACGGGTTCTGCAAATGGACCCTTGCTGTGTGTGTTAAGTAATCTTGGACTTCTAAAGGAACAAAAAGATAAAATCCATGTGAAATTCGAGCAAGGTGATATTATCGGAAGAAATGGACGGGTGGGAGTTACATTTAATTCTGCTGTGAATGAATTGTACATTTCAGGCAATGCTGTAACAATATTCAAAGCGAATCTGGCGTTTTAATGTTCGGAATTGATAATCTTAAAATCTCCTTTTCGTTTAGTCCTTTCCTATTTTTTCTCTTTGTCTTTTTGCTTATTGGTTTTACTGTATTTATTTATCGTTACACTGTTCCTCAAATCTCAAGCACTAAAAAGATACTGCTGATAATTACAAGAACTTTAGCTTTAACTTTGCTGGTGCTCGCAATATTTGAACCTACGCTTACAATCATAAAAAAGAGCATACTTAAGCCCACAACATGGTTCTTTGTCGATAACTCAAAATCTATTTTATATGATGATGGTTCAGAAAAAAATCAAAAGATACTTGGCGTATTAAACGAATTGAAACAAACTGAATTCGCAGAAAATACTCAGCTAAAAACTTTCGGAACTAAAATTTCTGAAATTAACATTGACAATTTAGACGATGTTACATTTAAAGAGGGTTCAACAAATTTTGCAAACATCTTCAGTTCGCTGTCGGAAAGTAATGAGAATATTTCATCAATTGTTATTTTAAGTGATGGTGTAATTACGGATGGTTCAAATCCAATTAACTCCGCTGAGAAAAGCGGTATTCCTATTTTTACATTGGGAATCGGAGATACCACGAAGCGAAAAGATATTGAGATTAAAAATGTTATTTATAATGAATTTATTTATGCTGAAAATCCCACGACTCTCTCTGCAACAATTCTCAATGACGGATTTGCCAATCGAACTGTTAATTTAACGTTTTACGAAAACGATGTCCTTATCCAACAAAAAAATATTGTTCTCAATCAGGATGGGATTCAAAATATATCATTTGATTTTACTCCCAAATCCAGTGGTGAGAAAAAGTTGACACTCGTACTTTCAGCGCTTGAGGGTGAATACAATCGGACTAATAATAAAAAAGTCTTCTACATAAATGTATTAAGTAATAAAGTTAAGATTTTACTCTTAGCCGGCAGTCCATCTCCCGATCTATCGTTCATCAAGAATACTCTTCTCGCGGATGACAATCTATCCGTTAATTCGATTACACAGATTGGTGTAAACAAATTTCTAGAAAATAATAACCGCGACAAGCTATTGGACAGCGCTGAGGTTTTGCTTTTAATAGGATTTCCTTCTAAAGAAACGTCCTCTGAATTGCTGAATAAAGTTGCAAGATTTATTTCTGAGAAGAATATTTCCTTCTTATTTATTTTATCAGGCAGTATAGATTTCAATAAATTAGTTCAGCTTCAAAAAGCTCTGCCTTTTGCTTCATTAGGTGTTGGAAATAGTTATTTAGAAATCCAGCCAAATGTTACTCCCGATCAGTCCAAAAATCCTTTGCTTCAAAATAACAGTGCAGATCCGATTGCAGCGTGGAATAATCTGCCGCCGGTTTATCAGCTGTTTTCAGAGTTTAATCCGAAACCAGAAAGTGAAATAGCTGCAAGGACTAAGGTGAATAATGTTCCGACTAACAAACCGCTTATTCTAACTCGTAGACTTGGAAATCAACGTTCGATTGCAGTTTTGGCAAAAGATATTTGGAAATGGAAACTTCAGACAGCGATGAAAGATCAGGATGTATTTGATAGATTTATTTTGAATAGCATAAAGTGGCTTAACAGTCCCGAAGATAAAAAGCGAGTTCAGATCAGGACTTTAAAAAAGCTCTTTGCCCTCGGTGAAGAAGTTGAATTTACTGCCCAGGTTTATGACGATACATTCAATCCAATTTCGGACGCCGAGGTAAAAGTAAGATTGAAAAATGATAACGATAAATTTGAATTGAATCTTAATTCGCTTGGTAATGGCTTGTACGAAGGTGTTCTTCAGACAAATAAAGCGGGAAATTATTCGTTCGTTGGCGAAGCTAAACTCAACAACAAATTACTTGGGTCGGATAAGGGTTTATTCAATGTTGGTGAGGTTGATATTGAGATGATGGATACTAAAATGGATTATGAATTTTTAAACTCATTGGCGAATGTTTCGGGAGGAAAGTTTTTTAATGTTGATCAATCAAAATCTCTTTTCAAACTTCTAAGCGAGCTAAATCTTAAATCATCAAAAGAGAAAATTGATACAAAAGAATATTCACTCTGGTCGAATGAATTTTTAATGATTGCAATAATTTTGTTATTTGGGATTGAATGGTTCATACGAAAACGCGAGGGAATGCTGTAACTCATTATTAATTGTCATTCCGAACTTGTTTCGGAATCTCCAGATTACATTCTTAAAAAGATGCTGAAATGAATTCAGCATGACAATTCAGAAATGGACTATAATAAAAATGTTTAACAACTATCTTACCGAATTATTCGATTTTATTCTTCCGAGATTCTGTACTTCCTGCCGGAACAAATTAGCAACTGCTGAAAATACAGTCTGCAACTCATGTCTTTCAAAAATAAAACTTGCCGATCCCGAGTTCATCAAATCAGAGTATCAAAGAAAATACGAGAGTAAGCGAATTATTTCTAGTTTCGTATCTCAATACATTTTTGAAAAAGATAAAGAGCTGCAGCACATAATTCATGCACTTAAATATGACAAGAAATTCCACATTGGAATTTTTCTCGGTAAAAGTTTGGGAAAGCATTTCAAATCTCAGTTTCAAAGCTGGAACATAAACATGGTCATTCCAATTCCTTTGCATCATTTAAAGAAAGCCGAGCGGGGTTTTAATCAATCTTATTACATTGCAAAAGGCATCTCCTCTCAGACTTCTATCGCTGTTAAAGCCAATGCCATAAAAAGAATGCGTTTTACTCAATCTCAGACAACAATGACACTTAAAGAGAGAGAAGAAAATGTTGAAGGCGCTTTTAAAGTTCGGAAGACGGAAAATGTGAAAGGGAAAAACGTTTTGCTTGTTGATGATGTGATGACAACAGGGGCAACAATTAACGAATGTGGAAGAGTATTGCTGGAAGCTGGTGCAAACCAAGTTTATGCTGCTACGGTTGCGCTTGCGGATTTTTAGTTTAATTCTCTCGCATTTTCTCGGGTGCCAAAACTCTTGAACCAAGATTTTATTATGTATGGTGCGAGAAATAAAAGAATGTTGTGTGAATTATTTCATTAAAAGATAGAATTGAAGTGTGTACCTGATAAAAATTTTTCGGAGTACTTAAATTTTATGGTGAATATTCAGTAATGCTTTTAGAAAATTTTTGAACTCTCAATAAACACTGCAACTTAACTTGGTGTTTAAGATCTAAATATATTTATACTTTTTATTATTGAATAGTTTAGAAAAGAAATTTGCAGATTTTGCTAATTGAATGTTTCTGATTTCTTTTTCAGCTTCTTCTATAACTATTTTAATCAGATTGCTTAAAGATTTTAAGAACTCGTCATAATCAATAAATTTATCTGTACTATATATTCCAGATTTTATTCCCATAACCATTGATTCATAAAGCTTCATAATTACCTTATCGGCTTTTTTTAAGACACCATACAATTCATCATGTTTTTTGTTTTCACTATTCAGGAGCAAATTGATTTTTATAAATAATACTTGTAATTCTTTGTAAGTTATAGAACAGCTTTTTATTGAATCACAAATAACCTCATGGAATTGTGATTTTAAAGGAGATTCATTATATAGAGCCATTGTTTGAATCTGATAATAAATTTCGTTGGTTAATCCAATGTATTCAGCAACGTAATTTCCAAGATGTGCTATCCATTCTTTTCTTCTCTCTACTTCCAAGGTTCTTCGATAATAATCCAATTGAGTAATTTTACTCAATCTATTGCCCAATAATAATCCACCTAACGTGCCAATGAATGTAGCACATGCTATAATAATATTACTCCAATCAAACCCTTTTTCTTCCAAATTGATAACAGCAACTTCGCTTTTATTTTTGCTATCACCCTTAAAGAAAATATCATTCAGCGTTTCAAGTGTTGTAGAATCACAATTCTTTTTATTGTATGCATATAATAACTCACCAGAATTGCTGTAAATATTGAACCCGCCTTGAGTGTTCTTATCAAAAGTTACAGTGCGTTTTTCGTTCTGTGCGAAAATCGAGAGAGAAATAAGTAATGATATGATAAATGTAAGTTTCATTTAGTTTTCCATAGAATCCTTTTTGTTTTTATATCGCTTATAAATAAAATAAAATGGTATCGTTAATAAAGCTGCTCCAAATATTTGCAATGATAGCATGGATAAATCTAATTCAACATCATGCGCTTTCATCAATAAAATAAAGTCATATCCTAAAAAGGAATAGTCTTGAACGGGCGGAAATAACACCATTGCAATAACGATTATATAAAAAAAAGTGAATGCTTGTTTAAAATACTTAAAACGAGCATACATAAAATAAAAGAGGATTGAGCATAAAAAAACCATGAATAGCTGAATAAGTAACTTTGATACGTTCAACATGTAGTCAAATCTTATATTAAATATAAAACTATATCCCTCATCTGAATTATACTCACCACCTTCATATATTGGAGGAAATAAAATCATTATTATAGCAATCACACAAAAAAAGATTATTGCTGGTTTATATTTTTCTATCATGCTTTACTCCTTAAATATATTTTGATATTCTTCTTCGGCATCAAGTTTTTTAGTTGCCGTTTTGAATGTAAAACTATCAGTTGCAATACTGCTTTATAAAATCATAAGCCTTGTAATTACCCAGTTCACCCGCTTTACTCCAATCCAAACAAGCACCGTATTTGTCTCCTAGATTATATTTTGTCAAACCACGATTAAAATATGCATCTTCATAATACGGATTAATCTCAATCGCTTTGTTGTAATCTTGAATTGCACCGCTGTAATCTTCTATATTAGATTTTGCAGTACCACGATTATAATATGCGGCTGCATCCTTCGGATTAATTTCAATCGCTTTGTTGTAATCTTGAATTGCCCCTCGATAGTCTTTTAAGTTTGCTTTTGAATTTCCACGAATGATATATGCGTTTATATGTTCCACATCTAGTTCAATAGCTTTATTGCAATCTTGAATCGCTCCCCAGTAATCTTCAAATTTTTTTTTCGCATTACCACGATTGTAATATGCGGCCGCATCCTTAGGATCAATCTCAATCGCTTTGTTGAAATCTTGAATTGCACCGCTGTAATCTTCTACATTATATTTTGCAATACCACGATTATAATATGCGGCTGCATATATTGAATATACTTCGATAAAGCTTGAGTAATATTTTATAGCTTGGTGATAATTACGTTTTTCAAGAGCACGAAATCCTTTAGCAAACCATTCAAAATCTTTATAAGCATCACCTTTTGAGTACGAACTAATTTCAACAATCAAAACATCACCAATAGGAATAGCAAAGTTTAAATTTTGTCCTTCCTTTGATGTAAGAGTGCTTATTCCTATTAATTCTCCCTTATCATTTACAATAGCACCTCCACTGCTTCCAGACGAAATACTTGCTGTTATCTGAATAAAACTCTTCTCATATTCTTCATAGCTTCTTAATCCACTAATTATACCTTCTGAAATCGTGTTTTCAAATCCTAAAGGACTACCGATAGCATATACTCTTTGACCGATATTTATTTTTTTTGAATCACCTATTTTAATAGCGGGAAATTTTTTAGCTTTAATTTTTAGTATTAAAATATCCTTTTCTACATCAATTCCAATTATATCAACATAAGGAACAATTTCTTTATTGTGTAATATTTCAAGCCTATCACAACCTTCAAGAACGTGATAATTTGTAACAACGTAACCCTTATCGTTTAGAACAACACCACTACCTTGTTTTACTAATTCATTATTTTCATCATAAGCGTGAATAACTACCACAGCATCAGTAACTTTTTTATATATCTGTTCTGCCGTTAAAGTTTGATTGTAAATATCAGATGAGTAAAAGAATAGAATGACGAATAAGTAGAGAATTATTTTGAATAGAAGAATATTGTTCCTCATTTTGAACTCTGATTGTTTGTTCGATATGCAAACATAACTTTTTTTACTAACTGATTAAAATATTGAATTTTTTAAGGCAGGAATATTTTTATGAGTTTGTGAAAAAGTATTGCTGGAAACCGGCACAACTAGGACTTATTCTGAACAATCGAGCTAGCTGATTTTTAGTTTATTTTTTTACATTTTCTCAGGTGCGGAAACACCCAAAATTGTCAGTCCATTTTTAATAACCGTTCGAGTTGCAACAGCTAATGCTTCGGCTAATTTTTTCTGGTGCAGGCATTCAATTAGGAAAGAAGTTATTATTTAAAATCTATCTCGGCAACTGAAAGGGAAAGCATCCAATCAAACAAAAATTGTACTTTGATAAACCGAATGAAAAAAGTCATTCCGCCTTTTTTAACCCTTTTAGAATTATTCGATACATAGCATTCTCATTTCCTGCCATACAATCAATTGATGCTTTTATAAATTTATTGTCGCCACCTACCATTTTTAAGGTATCCTCATAATCAATATATTCGTAACCATTATAAGCAGCAATCATATCAAAGAACAATCGGGTTATTCTGCCATTGAACTCAAAGAATGGATGAAGAGCAATTAGCTCACACATATAAAAAGATATTTTAGCAGCAAATTCTTCTTTTGGTTTTGAGAAATAATATTTCAAATAGCCATCTTGCTCAAGTTTTTTGAATATGTCTTTCGATGTTTGTTCAAGAAATCGAACTTGACAAAATGTAATGTAACCTTTTGAAATATTTACTGTTCTATATTTACCGGCAAAATCATAAAGTTTACCAAATGTTTTTCTATGTAGTTCTTTAAAATATTTTTCATCAAAAATAGTGGATTCAGATAAGTTGTTGTGAAAGTATTCGTAACCGCCTAATAATAACTTCCTTTCCTTCGCTTCAAGAATCATTTGGTTTCTAATGTTAAGCTTATTTTTAGGAATATCTGTGTTCTTGTAATAAATGTAGTTCTTATCTTGCGTGTATTTTGACATTAACTTTTAGCTTTAACTTTAGCTTTATTAGAATTATTTGATTTCTTCCGCGTAAAATTATGTCCTTCAATCTTCGAGGAAATTTCAACTGCTTTTTGAGCTTTAGCCAATGAATATTTTGTTTTGTTCATAGTGTTCCCTTTCTTTGAAAAAAATATAGTGAATTCTTAATTGAGTTTAAATTTCGAAAGTGTTCCTTAAAATGTTTGTTTACATTGTTGGGTTTTTATTATTGCATTAATCTTATTCCCGACTACATCTTCTCCGGCGCAGATACACCCAAAATCATTAATCCATTCTTAATAACCGCACGAGTTGAAACAGCCAATGCTAATCGCGCTTCAGCTAAGTTCTTCTCCGACCCAATTATTCTGCAAAAAGTATAAAACTTATGGAATGCTGCAGCTAATTCTTCAAGATAAACGCATATCCTATGCGTTTCGTAAAACTCAGCGCTCAGCAGCACTTCATTTTCAAATTGGTGGAGCTTCTTTAATAAGAGCTGTTCTTCATTAGCCGTCAGTAGATTTAGATTATCCGTTGAAGGCTGCAATTTTTCATTCTCAACCATCTTGATTATCGAACTTATCCTCGCATGTGCATACTGCAAATAGAACACCGGGTTTTCTTCGGATTGTTTCCTGGCAAGCGTAAGATCAAAGTTCATGTGAGAAGAAATGTTCCGCATATTGAAAAAATATCTCACAACATCGGCACCAACGTCATCCACCAATTGATCGAGTGTGACGTAATTGGCTTTGCGTGTGGACATCTTAACAATTTCACCATTTTCTGTAATCGTAACAAATTGGTGAATAAGCACTTTTACTTTGCTGTCATCATAACTCAAAGCTTTCAGTCCGGCAAGAACATCAGGATAGGTTGCATTATGATCTGAGCCGAAAATATCAATCATTAAATCGTAATTACGCTTGAACTTTGTTATATGATATGCAATATCAGGCAACCTGTATGTCGGTTCCCCTGTTGCTTTGACTATTACCTTATCTTGATCATTTCCAAGTTGTGCAAGCTTTAACCAAACAGCACTATCTTTTTCATAAGATAAATCTTTATTCTTAAACTCATCGAGGACCTCTACAATTTTTCCTTCCTCATAAAGCGAGTTTTCATTAAAAAAGATTTTGTGAATTATTCCAAGCCGCTGCAATGTGTTTTTTATTTCAACAAAAATTTCTTGTTCAGCTTTATCCTTAAAAATTCCTTCCGGCTTTTCTTCAAGCAATTTATCGCCATAATCACTAACCAGTTTCCTTGCGATTTCTGTTATGTATTCACCCTGATAATAATCTTCGGGAAAATCAACTTTATTACCTAATAATTCTAAGTACCTAATTCTTACAGAATCACCGAGTATTCTCATCTGCCTTCCGGCATTGTTAAAATAATACTCGCGATCAACTTCATACCCAACCCATCCTAAAAGATTAGCTATCGTGTCGCCAACTACTGCATTTCGCCCGTGACCCACCGTCAGCGGACCAGTGGGATTTGCAGAAACAAATTCAACATTAGCCTTTTTACCGTTATATTTAACTGATTTACCGTAGGATCGCGGATTAGTTAAAATAGGTTTTATTATTTGTGCGATAAAGATTGGTGTAAAATAAAAATTGATAAAACCCGGACCAGCTATTTCTGTATTTTTGATAATGTCTTTATCAAAAACAAGTGATGAAAGAATTTCTTCGGCAATTTTTCGTGGTGGTTTCTTTAACTGTTTTGAAAGAAGGAGAGCTGCATTCGAAGATAGATCGCCTTGCGATTCATTCTTGGGAATATCAAACGTGATTTTAATGTTCTTAAGGTAAGCTAACTTGTTAGAAGCTTCGTTAAATATTTCAGCGAGATAATTTTTCAATTAAGTAAGCTAGAAGTTTTATGATACAAACAAACCAATCAATAACTTTACCGCAAAGTTCGCAAAGGTTTGCGCAAAGTGCACAAAGTTAAAACAACAAACACAATCTTCGTGTTCTTGTGACTTCTTAGAGCTCTTTGTGGTTGATTGGCTTAAAATTGTGTATGAGAAATTATTTCCTTTTAGTGACCCTTCTTCGGATGTTCTTTTCCGATTTCGAAATCTCACTTTCTTTTTTCAAAATTGGATCAACTACATCAACTGATGGCGCATCGCCCCAAAGTTTTTCAAGATTATAAAATTCACGAGTTTCTTTTTTGAATACATGTACCACTACATCGACAAAGTCAATAAGGACCCAATTTAGTCCTTGATATCCTTCTATGTGCCAGGATTTTATTCCTTCATCACGGAGCTGCTTATCAACTTCATCAGCAATTGCTTTAACTTGTGTATCGGAGTCGCCGGTACAAATCACAAAATAATCTGTAATCGTCGTCAGTTTTCGTAAATCTATAATCTTAACATCATATCCTTTTTTATTAAAAATTAAATCGGTTATTTTATTTGCCAGTAGAGATGAATTCAAGTTTTCCTCATTTTAATGGTTCTAATTTATTATAGTCTTTCCCAATTACAAGTGTAGCATCGAGAAGATAATCTTTATTTAACTGTTGAATAATATTCTTTTTATTAACACCTAAAACGTCTGCAAGTTTTTCTGCATTTGCTCTGTTGCCAATTCTGTCAATTATAATAGTCTCATCAATGTTGTTGGAGATGTAATTCCCTATTTGAACGACATCAAAATTTTTTTCTCGCAGATAACTTGTGAACTTAGCTGCAACACCGTCAACCCCGCATCCGTTCATAACTTCAATTTGAATTATTGCGGAAGCAATTTCCCGATTGGATTTATCCTCTTCAGAAGAGATGTTCTGAATCTTTATATACAATGAATAGGAAAGAAACATTACAACAATGGCTAGAATAATGATCAGGAGAATAAGGACAGCATTCGAAAATGATGAGGATTTTCGGGGCAATTTATGATTTGTGTTCGAAGAAATATTCCCTTTCACTAACTTATGCTCAACAAAATCACTGATAAAAATATTTTTATAATTTATTAAGTTTATCTCTCAAAAAAACCGTCGCTAAAAAAAGGATTATAAAATCTATTATTATAAAAACCATAGTCAGAGTAGTGGTATGATAGCGGCAAATTTCTATATTGGATTGAAATAAACACATCATCCCATGGTTTATAATTAAATGCAGCACGAGTAATATAAAACCCGCTCATCTGGTTTTGAAAATCTTTACCAAAAGTTGAATATGGGGATTGAACGATGCTTGCATCAACTTGAAAATTCATGTCCTCTGCTAATTTAAGCATCATGCTGTTGGTGTAAACTCCCAAAGCTAATCCCTGATTTCCAAAAGCAGAATAAGACATGTTGAAGGAGTGCCTCATTGTAAAATTATCAGAATTCAAAAATCCGAACAATGACCCAACGCTGTGATTAACAATTCCATCACGTATGTTTGTTGTTGGTATCCCGGATTCTTTGAACTGAGCATAAGAATTCAATGACATGATTGCTGCAAATAATATTACCACTTTTTTCATTTTCTACCTCTTTAGCTGCTCAAATTTTAACAAATCAATCAACAAAATCAATACATTAGACAATATAGACTAAAATTTCATTAAAAGTTTAACAAATTTATATCAATAATTACACTAATATTTACTTATCATCAATTAAAAATTAAATTTTACTCTGTTCGAAAATTATTTAATTTTCCTTTGTTTGATTAATATTTGGGGGCTATACATGAAACTGTTAAAAATATTCGTTCTAGTTTGTTCTACAATAGTCAATGCTCAAAGCTTCAAACTTGGGTTTGATCTTGAGGCAAATTGGGTTAGACTGTAAAGCGGACTAATGGGTGGTGAGGGGTCACCTATTTCCTATCATTTGAATGCTGCCTATATCCCATTAAATCCTTTAGCTTTACAAATTAAGGTTGGAAGTACAGCCATGGTTAGTTTTACTGGCTTAGAAGTCGGGCTTTCCACTAAGTATATATTTCATGACCCTTTTTACATCATTGTTGGAATGTTGTACCATTCAAACACAGGGGGAAGTGGTTCAAATAGCTGGGGAACTGAATATGCCTCCATCCTCATGTTAAATGCTTCAGCTGGTTTTAGGTTAATTCAATTTTTATCACTTGAATTGGGTTTTTATGTACCAACTTCATCCAAAGTAATTGGGTACAGCAATTCGATTTATGAATATCCTCCTAAACGCAAAACATTTATTTTCAAGAACATGTTAAGATTAGGGTTTATTTTTGCGTGGGAGATTTGATTTCAGTCATTATGCCTAAAAATTGTCTAATTGATATCTTGACAAACAAATAAAGTGTTCTATATTTGCAGAAGTAATTATGAAAAATATCACTGAATCATATTATCATTTAAAAAATCAAACCATTGAGAATTCTTGGTGGTGGCACTGTAAGCATATTAATATGACCCAGTAACCCTAGAGAAATATTACAATTAAAAACCCTTCTCAGTCAGCTGGGAGGGGTTTTTTGCTTTAAATTTCAGTTAAAAGTCAAAAATCATTTATTAAAATTATTTTACTGATTATGGAAACAAAGAAATGAATCTCCAACAATTCAAAGAATATGCAAAAGAATACAGCTTAATTCCGGTTTATGAAGTTATTACGGCAGATCTCCTTACTCCGGTTTTAGCTTATTTGAAGATAAGAGAAAAAGGTAAACAGAATTTCCTGCTTGAATCAGTTGAAAAATCCGCTAACATGGCTAGATACTCTTTCATTGGTCAAAACCCTATAAAAATTTTTAGTAATAAAGCATATAGCATAACTGAGCAAACAAATGGAAGTACTGACGTTTATGATAAATCTATTTTTGAATATATAAGAGCAGAAATAAAAAAATACAGACAACCTAAAATTGATGGATTACCGGATTTTACTGGTGGAATTGTAGGTTTTTTAGGCTACGAAAACATTTCATTGATTGAAAGAGTAATAGAGTTTGACTCTCATAAACAAGCTAAAGATGAAGTTTTTGATAATCCCGATTCGATATTTGGAATTTATAAAACAATCCTTGCTTTTGATCATCACAAACATCAGATAATTCTAATTTCAAATGTATTTGTTGACGAACAAACAAACTTGGAGACCGCATTCTATTCAGCAAAAAGTGAATTACTTAAACTTCGACTTGATCTAAAAAGACCAATTGAATACTTAACGGATTTTTCAGCGCTCGGAGAAATTAATGAAGAATTTAATCCCAATGAATTTTATAAGATGGTTGAGGCTGGTAAGCTGAATATTATTGAAGGCGATATTTTTCAGATAGTGCTTTCAAAACGATTTTCAACAAAGTATAAAGGCGATCTGTTGAATGTATATCGAGCACTGCGAATTATAAACCCGTCACCTTACATGTATTACCTCGAATTTGAAAATGATTTAACAATTCTTGGAACATCTCCAGAAGATCTTTTAAAAGTTAAAAATGGAAAAGCACAAGTGCTTCCAATCGCTGGAACCAGAAAGAGAGGAAAAACCAGTGAGGATGATGAGAGCCTTGAAGAAAATCTAATTAATGATCCAAAAGAAAGAGCAGAGCATACAATGCTTGTAGATCTCGGCAGGAATGATCTTGGTCGGGTTTGCAAATTTGGTTCAGTGGAAGTAACAGAGCATATGAAAGTTCAAAGATACTCTCATGTGATGCATATTGTTTCAAAAGTTGAGGGTGAATTAGCCGATGATAAAGACTCAATTGATGCTTTGATGTCATGCTTCCCTGCCGGAACTGTTACCGGTGCACCAAAAATAAGAGCAATACAACTGATTGATCGGTACGAGAAAAAAGCTAGAAATATCTATGCAGGTGCAGTTGGCTATTTTGATTTTTCGGGCGACTTAGATATGTGCATTACAATAAGAACATTATTCGCGAAAGGTGATGATGTTTATTGGCAAGCAGGAGCCGGTATTGTTGCAGACAGTAAGCCCGAGCTTGAAGCAAAGGAAATCAAAAATAAATCGGCAGCCATGGTTAATGCATTGAAATATGCGGAGGTAATTGATGAAAATCCTAGTGATAGATAATTACGATTCATTTACATACAACCTTGTTCAGCTTGTGGGAAATTTCGAGAATCAACTTGTTGTTAAAAGGAATGATGAAATTGATGAAACCGGAATAACTGAACTCAGTCCGGATAAAATTTTAATTTCTCCCGGTCCGGGTAAACCCGAAGATTCGAAAATTTCGCTGACTTTAATTCAGCAGATTGGTAAATCAATTCCTATTCTTGGAGTATGTTTAGGTCATCAAGCGGTAGGCATTGCTTACAGCGGGAAAGTAGTTAAAGCCCCGGTATTGATGCATGGTAAAACTTCGTTAATTAATCACGATGAAAAAACAATTTATAAAAATATCCCTCAAAGATTTGAAGCGACAAGATATCATTCTTTAATTATCGAGAAGGAAACTTTACCGGATGTTCTTGAAGTAACTGCAGAAGCAGATGATGGAATCATCATGGGAGTAAGGCATAAATATTATCCTGTTGAGGGAATCCAATTTCATCCTGAATCCATTTTAACTAATGAAGGAAAGAACATAATTAAAAATTGGTTGGAAAGTTAGAGTTTTCAAAATAACTGAATCTATAAAATGAAAGAATATTTAGAAAAAATAATTGCCGGAGAGGATTTAACTTTTGAAGAATCCTATGCAGCAATGACAAAAATAATGAACGGAAATGTAAACAACTCGCATTTAGCTGCATTTTTAATCGCCTTAAAATCAAAAGGTGAAACAGCGGAAGAAATTGCCGGATCTGTACAAGCTATGAGAGATAAAAGTATTAAAATAAATTGCAGTGATAATAATGTAATTGACGTGTGCGGAACCGGGGGCGATAATTCAGGATCATTTAATATTTCAACTGCTACAGCTTTCGCAGCTGCTGGTGCGGGAGTTAAAGTAGCTAAACATGGAAACCGCTCCATATCCAGCAAATGTGGAAGTGCGGATGTTCTTCAGGAACTTGGAATAAATGTAAATCTGTTGCCGGAACAATCTGAAGAAGCATTGAACACAATCGGAATTGCATTCCTATTTGCACCTCTTTATCATCCGGCAATGAAGTATGCTGCACCTGTCCGAAAAGAATTGGGTATCAAAACTGTATTCAATATGCTGGGTCCCCTCACTAATCCGGCTGGAGTTAAAAGGCAAATAATAGGGACATTCAGTTCATCTGCTGCAAAAACCATGTCGGAAGCTGCAAAGTACTTAGATTTGGAGAAGGTCTGTTTCTTATGCAGCAACGACAAATATGATGAAATAAATCTTGGCGATTCAACAACAATTTACGAATACAATAAAGGATCAAAAGTAAAAAACTACGTGATCTCAAATGCCACTTTTAATTATCCTTTAGTAGATGAATCCCAAATCAAAGGTGATACATCTGAAATAAATGCAAAGTTAATTTTTGATGTATTTGAGAATAAAACACGCAACGGTGCATTTCATACAATTGCTGCTAATACAGCTCTTGCTTTGTATTGTGCCGGTAAATCAGATAACCTAGACGAATGTACAGAAATCGCGGAGGAATCAATACTCAGCGGTGCAGCGCTAAGAAAGTTAAATGAACTTAAGGCCTACAGCAATAAATAATGAATATTTTGAATCAAATACTTGAAGTTAAAAAAGAAGAGGTTTCTAGGCTCAAGAAATTCTACACTCTGAATTCCTTTAAAGAAATGGAATTCTTCAATACAAAACATTTAAGCTTGATAGACTCACTTAAAGAAAGCAAAACCATTTCTATCATTGCCGAAATAAAAAAAGCTAGTCCATCAAAGGGAATAATCCGGGAAGATTTTAATCATAAAAAAATTGCCGACATCTACTTCGATGAAGGTGTTGAAGCTGTATCAATCCTGACTGATAAAAATTTCTTCCAAGGAGATTTGCAATACTTATCAGATATAGCCAAAGATAAACGAGCTCCATTGCTACGCAAGGATTTTATAATTGACATTTATCAGGTTTTTGAGTCTAAATCATTTGGTGCAGATATTATTCTTCTAATTTCTGAGGCATTAACCAAAAATCAAATTAATGAACTCACTCATGCAGCCTATGAATGTGGTTTGGAAGTATTACTCGAGCTACATTCAGAAGCTCAATTGGAAAAAATAAGTTTTGATGTTAATAAGTTAATTGGAATTAATAATCGAAACCTGGAGAATTTCTCAGCTGATCTCGAAACCACTATAGAAATATCTCAAAAGATACCTAACATAGTTTACGTTGTTTCCGAGAGCGGCATAAATAGTCAATCTGATGTAAAACGCTTAAAGAATGCACGGACAAATGCAATCCTTGTAGGTGAATACTTGATGAAAGCAGAGGACATCAAAGCACAATTAAAAGAGCTTAAAGAATGGTGTCAAATTGAAAGTTAAAATTTGCGGTATTACAAACATTGATGATGCCTCACTATGTGAAAATTTGGGTGCAGATGCTTTGGGTTTTATCTTTTATGCAAAAAGCAAGAGGTACATTGAGCCTATAGCTGTAAGAAAGATAATTGAAAAATTATCTCCTTTTACTGTTAAAGTCGGTGTATTTGTAAATGAATCCGCTAAAAATATTAACGAGATAGCTTCAACAGTTAGATTGAATGCAGTTCAGCTTCATGGGGATGAAAAGCCAAACACATTAAAAAATATTGATTTTCCAGTCATTAAAAGTTTTAGAATAGATGAAAGTTTTGATTACTCAACACTATCTAAATATAAAGATGTCTCATACTTGCTTGATTCGTATTCCGTAAATGAATATGGAGGGACAGGGAAAAAATTCGATTGGGAAAAAATACCAATTTCACTACGACATAAAATAATTTTATCTGGTGGGGTTTCGTCAGAAAATATAGAATACATATTTACTCAGATCAAACCTAAAGCCGTAGATCTTTCATCTTCGGTTGAAATTGTGCCGGGGAAAAAAGATAAGAATAAATTGAATGAGTTTTTTAATAAGATTAATTATTTAAAGCATAAATTATGATCATTAGGATTGTATGACCACATCAACTAAATACAATTTACCGGATGAAAGAGGAAAGTTCGGGAAGTACGGGGGCAAATTTGTTCCTGAAACTTTAATTACGCCTCTTCAAGAGTTAGAAGAAGTCTATTTAGCACTAAAGGATGACAAAGATTTTAACAATGAATTAAATCTTCTCCACAAAAATTATTCGGGCAGACCGACTCCATTAACATTTGCAGAGAACCTTACCAAGTTTTATGGAAAAGGCAAAATTTATTTGAAAAGAGAAGATCTTTGTCATACTGGCGCACACAAAATCAATAATACTCTTGGACAAATACTTCTTGCCAAAAAATTAGGGAAGAAAAGAATTATTGCTGAAACCGGCGCCGGACAACATGGAGTTGCAGCCGCAACTGTATGTGCTAAATTTGGTCTTCAGTGCGTGGTCTATATGGGTGAAGTTGATATGGAGCGGCAGAGTTTAAATGTTTTTAGAATGAATCTTCTTGGAGCAAAAATAATACCAGTAACATCCGGGAGTAAAACTTTAAAGGATGCCACGAATGAAGCAATTCGAGATTGGGTTACAAATGTTAAAGATACGCATTACATCATAGGTTCAGTTGTCGGTCCCCATCCATATCCCATGATGGTTAGGGATTTTCAATCAATAATTGGAATAGAAACAAAAGAACAAATCTTTGCTCAAGAGAATAGATTGCCAAATTACATCCTTGCCTGTGTTGGAGGAGGTAGCAACGCCATTGGAATTTTTTATCCTTTTATTAATCATGGTGTAAAACTAATTGGAATCGAGGCCGCCGGATTAGGTCTTCATACAAATCATCATAGCGCTACTCTCTCTTTAGGCAAAGAAGGAATTTTTCATGGAATGAAAACCTATTTACTTCAGGATGAAAATGGACAAGTATCACCTGTTCATTCAATCTCTGCCGGGCTTGATTATCCGGGAGTTGGTCCAGAACACAGTCACCTTAAAGATGAGTCAATAGTTAATTACGCGTCCGTTACTGATGACGAAGCAATTAGAGCAACAAAGCTATTATCTACATATGAGGGTATAATACCTGCTCTTGAAACAGCACATGCTGTTGCTTACCTGGAATATCTTATGCCGAAAACTAAAGTTGAGGATTTGATTGTCGTTAATATTAGCGGCAGAGGCGATAAGGATTTAACTACTATTAGAGAGAAACTGAATGAGAATATGTAAATCATACTTTGATGTTTACATTTATCCTTAATAAAACTTAAGTGTAAAATTTGTCATTAATCTCAGATTATATTAAAAATAAAAATGCTCGTGGGGAGAAAATTCTTTCAATATTTCTCACAAGTGGATTTCCAAATAAAAACAATTTTACTAAACTGGCTTTGATTGTCCTGGATGCTGGAGCAGATATTCTCGAAATAGGTTTTCCTTTTAGCGATCCATTAGTTGATGGACCGACGATTCAACACTCTTCTTATTTAGCATTACAAAACGGTATTAATATCGAAAAAACATTTTCGTTTGTCGAAGCTATCAGAAAGGAAACTGAGAAACCGATTATATTGATGGGATATGCGAATCCGGTTTTAAGTTATGGTGCGAATAAATTTACTGCAGATGCCATAAACTGTGGGGTAAATGGAGTGATAATCCCCGATGTGCCTATTGATGAATATGATAGTTTTTTCTGCCATTCATTTAATGGATTGGAAGTAATTTTATTGGCGACTCCAACTACTTCTGAAGAGAGAATAAAAATAATTGATGAGCTTAGTCAAGGATTTTTGTATTACGTGAGCATGACAGGAACAACAGGGGAAAAAATACTCCATAAAGATGAAACTCTTAACCAACTTAAAAATGTTTCAGCTTTACTTAAAAAAAATCCACTTATAGTTGGTTTTGGAATTTCATCTCCGGAAGATGTAAAATTATTTTCTCCATATTGCAGCGGAGTAATTGTAGGTAGTGCTATAATAAAATCACTAATGAATGATAGTAGTGAGTACAAGAATTCTCTAAAGCTTGTTAGAGAATTGAAGAAGGCATTAAACTATTAACATTATAATTGAAATTGAGAAAACAACTCATATTACTCTTTGAGTTTACAAATCATCTCAATTTCAACCGGTGCATTTAGGGGAAGTGCTGCAACACCAACCGCACTTCGTACGTGCTTTCCATTCTCTCCAAAAACATCCCTAAGCAAATCCGAGGCACCATTTGCTACCTGCGGGTGATTGATGAATCCCTCAGCACTGCTGACGAATACTGTCAGCTTAATAATTTTCTCAATGTTGTCTAAGTTTCCAATCTCATTTTTTATCACACTCAAACAGTTTAAGGCACAAACTTGTGCTGCTTTTTTTCCTTCATCTTCACTTAAATCTTTTCCAAGTTTACCTTTGAAAACTAAACTACCCTCTTTAATAGGAAGCTGTCCAGCCGTAAAAACTAAATTACCGGTTTTAATTGCAGGGACATAGGACGCCAATGGTTTAGGCGCATCGGGAAGAATGAACCCAAGCTGATTTATTTTTTCTTCAATCATTTTAAATCCTTTTCTTTTGGGCTATAGTTTTTATTAAGTTTAAATTGAAAATCAATACAGCAAAAACAAATTATTTTTTGAAAGAAATCTGAATGACCTCAACTAAATTTAATGAATTTGTGGACATTGTTAAAAGATTAAGAAACGAATGCCCATGGGACCGCGAACAAACTAATGACTCAATTAAACATGCAACTCTTGAAGAAGCTCATGAAGTTGTTGAGGCAATAGATAATAGTGATGACGATGAATTGAAGAAAGAATTAGGCGATCTCCTGCTTCACGTTGTATTTCACACTGTAATAGCCGAAGGCAGTGGAAAATTTACTCTCGATGAAGTGATTGATAGCATTACCGAAAAATTAATACGAAGACATCCGCATGTTTTTGGAAACGAGAAAGTTACTGATGCAGAACATGTTAAGAAAAACTGGGAAACAATAAAATTACAGGAAGGCAGAGATTCAGTTTTAGAAGGTGTGCCTGAGAATTTACCGGCACTTCAAAAAGCACATCGTCTTCAGGAAAAAGCTGCTAAAGTTGGTTTCGATTGGGAGAAAAAAAGCGATGTGTGGAAAAAAGTTATCGAGGAAATTGAGGAAATGCATGAAATTGAGCAGGTCAAAAGTCAAATGTCAAATGTCAAAAGTAAGATAAATGAAATGCTGGAAAGTGAAGTTGGAGATGTTTTTTTTGCTTTAGTTAATTATGCCAGGTTTTTAGGAATAAATCCTGAAAATGCGTTAAGGAAAACGAATCGGAAATTTATTGAACGATTCAAATTTGTGGAGAAGAAAATCATAGCAAGTGGGAAATCACTTAACGAATCTACTTTAGCGGAGATGGATAAATATTGGAATGAGAGTAAACAGCTATTTAGTTAATCATTACTAAAATAAAACTAAGTTGTAAGATGACAGAAAAATCAAAACTTTGGTACCTGGAAAATTTTAATCTTTTCAGTAGTCTAAATAAGGACCGAATGATGGAATTAAATCGTTTGATTTCCGACCGTACGGTGGAAGGCGAACAACCGATTTATTTTGCAAATGAGCCGTCAAAAACCATCTATTTTCTTAAGACTGGCAGAGTGAAAATCACCAAATACCTTGCTGACGGAAGTGAAAAAATAATTGCCATCATTAATCCCGGAGAAATATTTGGCGAAATGGCTTACCTGGATGAAACCCAAAGAACTGATTATGCAGTAACGGTTGAATCTTCTATGATTTGCGCAATCAATAAAAATGATCTTGCCGCGTTTATTGAAAAAAACCCCGAACTAAATCTTAAGCTCACGAGAATTTTAGGACTTAAACTCCGAAGCTTTTCCGAAAGAATAGAAGATCTTATTTTCAAAGATGCTCATCAACGTGTCGCATCTTTTATCTTAAGATATGCTGATAAAAATGGCAGAAAAGTAGGCGATCAAATATTTGTTAAACCATTTCTGAAACATCAAAATATTGGCGAGCTTACAGCTTGTTCCCGCCAGACTGTGAATTATATTTTGACAGACTTGCGCAGCAAAGGAATTATAGATTTTGACCGAAATAAACTCATCATCAATAAGCCTGATGAAATAAAAAAAATCATTTCTTAAGTAATGTCTGATTCTTGACAGTGCTTACTGAGGAGCGTTGTTAAATTTACCTAAAAATTTTACCATGACTCTGACTTTAATTATATCCGATAATTGTGAAGCTTGTGATAGAGCTAAAATGGTTCTTAGTAAAATTCACTTAGATTTTGCCGACATAGCTGCTGAGATAATCCATATTGATGCTTACAATGACAGGAGGATTTCAATTACCCCAGCATTATTAATAAACAATAAATTGTTTTGCTATGGCGATATTGATGAAATGAGATTAAATAAAAAAATAGCGTCAGGTCAAAATACCAGTTAGTAAATCCGTGGATTAACTGAACGAAAAGGAAGATAATCGTTACTGTGAAAATACAAATTGAACTCCAGCATTTTATTGGTTGCCCTAATTCTCCAATTTTGATTGAGAGTGTTAAAAAAGCAATAAAGGACCTTGGTAACATCACATACCATGAGGTTATCGTTGATTCAAATGAGAAAGCTAAAAAGCTAAAATTCAGAGGATCACCAACTCTTTTAATCAATGGTGAAGATTTTGAAAATCAACCGGAACCAGACAATCCTGCTCTTGCCTGCAGATATTATCTGGAGGGATTGCCAACGGTTGACCAAATAAAATCAAGAATTTTGGAGCCCTGACTTATCTCCTTTTATTATTTTACATACCTTTATAATTGAGAATATCCGAATCATTCGTTAATTTGCGATATATTAATTGTTAAAACTTAATTCTTTTTACTAATCATCAGGCGATTAAGTAATGATTTCCGAATATCTCAAAGAACTTTCCAAGAAGTATAATAAGGGCGATGCAAGAGAGGAATCTTACTACAGCACCCTTGAAACACTTCTGAAAAACTATTCTGAGCAACATCGTAAAAAGAAAATTGATATAACGACTCTGCCCAAGGCTACTGAAGCTGGCAATCCTGACTTTAGAATTTGGGATGGTAAGCAGGATGTTGTCGGTTATATCGAAGCAAAGGACGTCGGTAAGGATTTAGATACTGTTGAAGATACAGAACAGCTTAAACGCTATCTTAAAACTTTTCCTAATGTTATTCTTACAAACTTCACTGAGTTCCGCTTATACCGCGATGGAAAGGAAATTGACAAAGCCTTCATTGCTTATCATAAGGAAATAACTAAACTTCATACAGCACCTGTTCTGCATAATGAAGAAAAATTCTTTGAGTTGTTGAATAAGTTTTTTTCGTTTTCACTCCCTAGAACCTTTACGGCAAAAACTCTTGCTGTTGAACTTGCTAAAAGAACTCGATTCCTAAAAGATGAAATTGTAACTTCTGAAATTGATGCTGAGAATGAGGAGATAGTTGGATTCTATGAAGCATTTAAAGAATATCTTATTGGTGGATTAAGCGAAAAAGAATTCGCTGATCTTTATTCTCAAACAATTACTTATGGATTATTTGCCGCAAGACTCAGAGCAGGTAAGAACTTTAACAGACGGGAAGCAATTAAATACATTCCTAAAACAATAGGAATTCTTAGAGATGTATTTCGTTTTATATCCGGTGCTGATCTGCCGTTGCAGATGGAAACAATTGTGGATGATATTTCTGCTGTGCTCGCTGCTGCGGATGCAAAGAAGATATTAGACCAGTATTACCGTGAAGGTAAAGGAAGTGATCCGATTCTGCATTTTTATGAAACATTTCTCGCCGAATATGATCCTGAAACAAGAGAGAAGCGAGGAGTTTATTACACACCTGATCCCGCAGTTTCCTTTATAGTTCGCTCCCTTCATATTATTCTAAAAGAGAAGTTTGACAAACCATTAGGATTAGCCGATAAAAATGTTACACTGCTCGATCCTGCTGGTGGAACTCTTAGTTTTAATGCTAAAGCGATACAAATTGCTATTGATGAATTTGTAAGCAAGTATGGTGAAGGTGGAAAAAAGAAATTTATAAAAGGGCATATTCTTGAAAACTTTTATGCTTTTGAACTAATGATGGCTCCTTATGCAATAGGTCACATGAAGTTATCGTTTCTGCTTGAAGAGCTTGGCTATGTAATGAATGATGAAGAAAGGGCTAAGTTTTACCTTACAAACACTCTTGAGATGAAAGAACTTGAAGAAACAAAACTTCCAGGAATGTCATCACTATCCCACGAAAGCCACGAAGCTGGTAAAGTAAAGAAGATTGTTCCGATACTAGTTGTGCATGGCAACCCGCCCTATTCTTCAATATCAACTAACAAAGGAGAATGGATAACAGATCAAATTGAAAACTATAAATATGTAGATGGTGAGCACTTTAAAGAAAAAAAGCATTGGTTACAGGATGATTACGTCAAGTTTATTCGTTTTGGGCAATGGAAGATAGATCAACTTAGCGAAGGTATTTTAGCATTCATAACTAATCACAGCTATTTGGATAATCCAACATTCAGAGGAATGCGTCAATCACTAATGAATAGTTTTGATGAAATTTATATTCTAGATCTTCACGGAAATAGTCTAAAAAAAGAGAAGGCACCAGATGGAAGTAAAGACGAAAATGTTTTTGATATAATGCAAGGCGTTGCAATTGTTTTCTTTATAAAACATAAAGCTAAGAAAAGGAAATCAGTATCTCACTTTGAACTATTTGGATTAAGAGAAGTGAAATACGATTGGCTAAATAATCACAGCATTGAAAATGTAAAATGGTATAAGCTCGAACCGAATAGTCCTCATTACTTTTTTGTAAAAAGAGATGAAAAAAATCGAAAATGTTACGATGGTTTTATCCCAGTCGATGAGATATTTCCGACAAATGTAACTGGAATTGTAACAGCAAGAGATAGATTTGTAATCGATATTGATAAGGAGTTATTACGAAGACGAATAATAGACTTTAGAAGTTTACTTCTTAGCGATTCTACTATAAGAGAAAGATATAACTTGAAAGATACTAGAGGTTGGAAGCTAAGTGAATCAAGGAAGTCGTTATCAAAAGATGAAAATTGGAGTTCGTATTTTTCAGAAATATACTATCGTCCTTTTGATATAAGATATATCTATTATTCAGAGAAGATGGTAGATTGGGGTCGCCAAGAAGTTATGCAACATCTTCTGAAGTCAACTGCAAAGAGATGAACTTCCAGAGTTATGCAACACGTTCTTAAGGCTGGGGTTAACAGATCATCAAGGTATATGGCTTTAGCCACAATTTACGTAAGGTGAGTTATGAGTTAAATTTCGAATATTTTCTAAAGCTTAAAAATTACCTGCTGTATTTATACGACTCATCTAATATTGCTTTTTCAAATTTTTCTTCCTAAATTTTTTATAGAGAAGTAGTTAATACTGTATCCAGCTTAATTTGTCTTCCTGCTAACTACTTATTTAACTAATAATTAAAAGTAGGGAGAAGCGTGATCGGGACTAAAATTGGTAACTCTGAAATCACCGATGATCTTGACAATAGATCGGGAACTGAACTAACCTCTCGATTTTCCTCGCTGCAGTTGACCTTTCATCATTCGTTTCGAAATATTTTATTACATGTTTTAGTTTTTCTAATTTTTTCTCCTTGTGTTAATCCCCAGCAAGCAGAACTTCCTTTCGAAGTTATTCCCATTGAAGAAGGCACACCAACAAGTATTCAGTATATCTATCAAGATAAAATAGGTTATTTATGGTTTGCTACATGGAGCGGGCTTTATAAGTTTGATGGATATAACTTTACATCTTATAAGAACGATATTGAAGATACCACAAGTCTATTCGACAACACTCTATCGACAATTTTCGAGGATAAGGACGGAATTTTCTGGATTGGTTCGCGGCTTGGGCTTGAAAGGTTCGATCAGAAATCTGAAACTTTCATCCATTATACACCAAACCCGGTAGATACAGGAGATAACGAAAGCAATCAAATCTATGCAATTTGTGAAGATACGAAAGGAGAGCTATGGGTTGGCAGCGGGGATGGTTTGTATAAGTTTGATAAAATCACCAAGAAGTTTAGTGTTTTACAATCTTCTATTGACGATAGAGAAAGCAAGTTCCATAATTCGATACAAGTAATTTACGGAGATAATGAAGGAGCAATTTGGATCGGAGGCAAACTGGGTTTATGTAAGTTCGATTCAAAAACTGATCGTTTTGAATCAATTGATGGAATTACATCGCCTAAACAAGATATTAATAATGTCGACCAATCAAATCGCCCGAAATATTGGAACTACTCAGTTAACCGGTTTAAGCCGGTTACAAGCGGGGCAAATCAACGAATAAATTCAATTTTTGAAGATGAAAATATAATTTTGTGGTTGGGAACAGAGGGAGGATTAGTTGAATTTAATCCAAAAGAGAATAGGTACAGGACTTATCTCTATAATCCTACTGCTAGACTGAATATCATTACCTCAATCTGTCATGATGTTAATTCGGGCATTGTTTGGCTTGCTACTTTTGATGGACTTTATTCATTTGATAAAAAAACTAAAAAGTTTACACACTACAATTCTGATGCAAATTGTGTTTTCGGTGAAAGATCGGGAACTCTCTGGATAGGTACCAAAGCAGAAATAAAAAAGTTAAATAGGACCGAACAGTTCTTTAAAAAATAGGGTCTTCGCGTAATCGAGTGGGTCATTTTATATCTTCTTGAGCATACAAGTGAGAATTTTTAAGCGGAGATATTCCTCGTCTCGTAGGCCATAAGCCCTTCTTTGTATTACTCTAA
>Ga0209211_10000664_pt1 | contig 68668 bp, 65 predicted proteins | sample RifGroA2_FD_183992 | JGI IMG/M metagenome (GOLD analysis project Ga0209211, IMG submission 183992) | Groundwater microbial communities from Rifle, Colorado, USA - Groundwater A2 (SPAdes) (version 2) | ecosystem: Environmental > Aquatic > Deep subsurface > Groundwater | place: Rifle, Colorado... | reverse complement strand
GTTGCTCGCGATACGCTGTTTTATAGAATTTCTCCGCTTCGGCCCGCGTTCCGTTCTCAAGTATGCCGAGGTCGCACTTCCCGCAATGATAGACGCGCCGACTCAATCCGCCTCGTATCTCTCGCGTGAGAACTGCAGATGGGCGGCTTCCGCAGAGCGGACAGTTATTTATAATATCTTTTTGTGTCATGTATCGGCTATGGCGATAATACGCGGCGATTTCCCCTCTTTATATACCGAAGAATTGAAATCTCCAAAAAAGCGTATATTTCTAAAGCCCGCCCGCCGAAGGGACTGACCGAGCGTTTCCGCGCTCTCAAGATGCCACTTCTTAATAGTCGGCGCGTCCACGTGAGCGCGGTCGCGCATAACATTCTGCGAGCGCGCGACGAGGACGCGCTTTTTCTCATCCAAGATATATTCAACAAGGTTGAACCGAAAGGGGTCGCCCTTCGCATATTCTTCCCATACGCGCGCGGAACCACCCGAGACCCTGGAGAGCGAGACCTCGTTATTAAACGTTACCGACTCAAGAACTATGGCTCCCTGCGGACGCAGGGATTTCTTCATTTTCCGAAGAGCCTTCATTAATCCCCCTTTCTCCAGCATATCAAAAAATGGAAATATGCTGGTTACGCAGAGAATCGCGTCAAATTTCTCCGGCACATCCATAGATAAAAAATCCCCGGTGCGGTGCGATACGCGGGAAAGACCGAGTTTGTGCGCCCACTTCTTTCCGAAACGAACGCGCGAGGGAGATATTTCAATTCCGACCGCGCTCTTCGCAAGCCCCGCGAGAAGAAGAGCGTGCAGGATGCGGCCGCTTCCGGAACCGACTTCAAGAACGGAGCCCGTACCATTCCGGAAGTGCTTTCGAAGAAACGGCAGTTCAGTCTGCTTGGTACGCGCGGTAAGCACGTCTTCATAGCGTTTCCTGTCGCGAGCCGTCTTATAGTTCGAATCGGCCTCGACGCTCCGGTATGTTTCGTACGCGAAATTTCTTTTCATATCAGTTCCAACGGGCGGGGTCCACTTCATTCGGGTCGTCAATCGCGAGCATGCGCAGTTGTTGCACGACATCGCCAGGCAAGGCACCTTTCTGGAGGGCCCCTACCGCCGATTCAAGATGCTCGGCCTTGGAAGTTCCCACAAGCGACGATGCAATCGCGGATTCCGACAATGTATATCGCAACGCAAGTTCGGTCAATGAAACTCCGAGAGATCGTGCGATTATTTGCGCCTTAGCGGCCGTTTGCTTGAGAGCCACGCACGAATCCGGCAAATGTTCCGCGCGGCCCGCAAACACGCCTTTCAGATAAACCGAGCGATTAATGACGCCGACGCCTTTCTCTTGCGCCGCGGCGAATACCGGAGCCATTCGCCGGTCGGCAATGCTGAATGCGACCTGCACCGCGTCCGCGCCGCGCTCGACAGCCGCGAGTGGCGCGGTCTCCCCCCGTGTTGAGACGCCCCAATAGCGGATTTTCCCTTCCTTCTTAAGCCTTGAAATGATCGCGGTGAGAACGCCTTCCCGCAATTGCTCCGCGGAAGGCCCGTGCAGAAGAAGGAGCGGAATGGCGTCTACACCCAATGTCCGCAAGCTACTTTCAACCTGTTCAAAAATCTTCTTTTGCATTTGAGCCGGAGTAAGAATTTCCCCATCCTCAAGGAATTTCGCGCACTTGGTGCAAACGACTACGCGCGGGTCTTTCAATATTCCGGATTTGCCAATTCGTTCTTCCGCAAGCCCGTAGTAGTTCGCGGTGTCAAAAAACGTAATGCCGAGTCCTACCGCAGTTTTCAAAAGTCTGATGGCCTCCTCCTCGCTCGGGAGCTCCGGCGCTCCGAGCCCGTAGGCAAAACCAATTTCGGCAGTTCCCAGGCCGAGACGGGACACCGAAAGGCCGGTTTTCCCCAGTGCTCCCTGCATGCCTGCGCCTGTCATCTCCCAATCATAGAAGAAAACGCGCCGATGACAAACCAGAATGAATGGCGTACAATCGGCCTGTCATGATTGCACAGGTGAAGAATGCGCGCGGAAAAGGCGTCCGCACGAAGTTGAGGCGTGTCGAGCCGAATTTCTCGTTGGCGCACAATGCGTTGTATGAACGCATCAGAAAGCACGAACCCCGCTCTACCAACAAAATACCTTTGACGTGGCACAAGGCAAAAGGATTCTTAGTCTCCGACGACAGGGGAAATACATGGATCGACCTCACGTCGGGCATTTTCGTAGCGAATGCGGGACACGCAAACCCGGAGATAAAACAGGCCATACTGAAGCAACTAAACACTAACCTTCTCTTTGCGTACAATTATCCGACGCACGCCAAAGAGCGATTTGAAGCGGCGCTTTTACGCCGGTCGCCAAAACATTTGAACACAGTCGCGCTTTTGAATTCGGGATCGGAGGCTATGGCTCTTGCGTACAAGCTCATCAAAGTTTACGGAAAAAAAGTTGGGAAAAAATACATCATCACCTTCAAAGGCAGTTATCACGGGCGCGGATTAAGTAACGATATGATCTCTGGAAACAAAGAAAAAGCCGCGTGGTCTGTCGTGAAAGACGACAGTATTGTATTCCTCGATTTTCCTTATGATCCGAAAACGCCTTTTGATACCAAAAAACTTCCGCCTGCGAAAAAAATCGCCGGTTTTGTCATCGAGACATTTCAAGGATGGGGTGCGTGGTTCTATCCCAAGCCCTTCATACGAGACCTCGCGGCACTCGCGAAGAAGAGCGGGGCGCTCGTGTGCTTTGATGAAATGCAATCAGGATTCTATCGACTCGGCCCGCTCTATGGATATCAGACATATGGCGCGATCAAACCGGATATTCTCGCGCTCGGTAAAGGCATTTCCTCTTCGCTCCCCATCGCCGCCATTCTCGCGCGCAGAGCGCTCTTCGATACCGCCGCGCGCGCGGATTTGTACGGCACACACTCTGGGAATCCGGTATCCTGCGCCGCGGCGCTCGCAAACCTGGGGTTCTTAAGTTCCGCTCAAGAGATAGCTCGCCGCAAGAAAACGATTCCCGTGTTCGAACGAGAAATCAGGTCGCTCGAGAGATTCCCGCAAATAGAATGCGTCAATGTACGCGGCCTCGTGGCAGGCATTATCTTTAAAAAGGCAACAGAAGCGACCGCGGTTGTACTGGAGTGCATCCGCCGAGGAGTGCTCCCCGTGTGCACCAACCGTGAATCGATAAAGATAGGTCCGCCCCTCACCATTACTGCCATTGCAATCCGCGAGGCAATCGGCGTTATTCGTTCAGTGCTTAACGAGCGGAGCCAAGTTTCTTCTTGAGCCATTCGCATATCTCCCACGAACCGTTCTTAAGCGTATATTCCGCGAACGCGAAATCCTCTTTCTTGTCTATCTCGCCGGTATCGAGACTCACAAACGCCAGAATCTTATCGCCGTGCATCGTGTGCGTTTCTTGTATGAAATCCGTTTTTAGAATATCCACGTACCCGTCGGGCTGATAGACCGGAGGGAACGCCTGGCGCGGCAGATTCCAATATTCCGGGCGCGAGTCCTGCGGAAAGAGACCGGTAAAATATCCATCGTGAATGCCAAACAGCTTGTAGGGCGATTCGCGCATTTCATAACCGGAGCGCAGAGAAGTCGCTTCAGGATTGCGCGTAAGCATTTCTATCGCTTTATCTATATCTTCCGGTTTGCGCAAAGGAGTCGTCGGCCGCAGATGGACTAAATATTCCGGCGCGCGGCTCTCATGCTCTTTCAGCCACTGTATCGCATGTTGGACAAATTCAATGTCGGGGGAAGTGTCGCGCGCGAATTCCGCAGGACGCATGAAGGGAGTCTCTGCCCCGAAACTTCTGGCAACTTCCGCCATCTCCTCGCTGTCGGTGGAAACAATCACCCGCGCTATTGTTTTTGATAGTTTCGCGGCGGCGATTGAATACGCAATGAGAGGAAAACCACCCAAAAGCGCGATGCTTTTTTTGGGAACTCCTTTGGACCCGCCGCGGGCGGGAATTATCGCGTACGTACCATGTGCATTGCCGGTCATTTGCGCCGTAGTTTCTTGATGACATCTATCTCTTCGGGAAATATAACCTTCTGCCCATCGCCGAGAGAAATATGATGTTCGCGTACCCATCGGCACATGGTCGCAAAAGCGCCGGGCTCGACGGAGCTGCCCTGGTCGCTCCCCCACATGCCGCGCTCCAGTGTCAGATGCTTCTCAATGAGCACGGCGCCCATTGCGACCGCGGCGAAGGTCGGCACAATGCCGGGGTCATTGCCCGAAAATCCTATCGGGACGTTCGGGAATTCTCCCTGCAAAGTGCGGAGCGCGCGCAAATTTATCATCGGCAGAATACGGCCGGTTTCTTCTTTGGGGTAAACACCAGTACACTGAAGCACGATAAGGCCGTCGGTTCCGAGCACCTCTACCGCATGCCGCACCATCTCCATGCTACTCAATCCGGTTGAAAGAATAACGGGCCGGCCATAGGAGCGTATGTGCCGAAGGAGCCCGTCATCAGTGAGCGACGCGGACGCGATTTTGTACGCGGGCACATTGAATTCCTCAAGAAAATCCACAGAATCTTCGTCCCATGGCGAAGCGAACCACAATATCCCTTTCTCTTTGCAATAGCGGTCAATTTCCGCATACTCTTCCTTGGTGAATTCGAGCGCGTACTTCTGGTCGCCGTTGCGCGTATCCTTGAAGTCGCTCGTCGTAAGACGCGCAACCGATCCTTGCGGGAGAACGCCGCGCGCGATCGCATGGTCTATCAAAAATCGCGGCACGTTGCGGGACTTCTCGCGCTCCTCCGGGGAGAACACAACGTCCACGGTCCGTTTCTGGAATTTCACCGCGTCGGCACCGGCCTCCACGGCTTTATCAATGAGATGTTTGGCTATCTTTATGTCTCCATTGTGATTAATGCCCAGTTCGGCAACGATGAAAGTCGGTTCAGAATGGCCGACAACTTTATGCGCGATTGGCACTTTTGCCATATATGAAGACTTGCATTGTACCTTATCTTACCCTCTTTGATAACTACGCTACTAGTAGTTGCGCCGTGTGGCACTCCTAGGGTACGCTGTAAGCTCTTGTATGAATCCCGTTAGAGGCCGCGGAAGACAAACTGTATATATGGAACATCCGTGTAGCACATCAACGGAATCGATTATTAGCAATAAATCAGGTACGGGAAGCGTTGCTTCCTGCCTCTAACGGGATGAAAGGATGTTTAGTATTGCAGAGACGGTTTGCATACATTGGCCATGAGCTCGCGGTGCTTCTCAAAGAACGTAACGGCATAGACGAGTTTTGTGCATATGTATTTACCCGCGATAGCTATAATTTTCTTGTTAAGCAAACAGATATTCAATACTCAGATATAATTCTTGATGAGGACGTTCATAAGCGCCACAAGACCGAGGAGCTTGACTACGAATATCTTCGATGGCTCGAGAAGGAATACGGCAATATCTGGTCGTTCATTAATGTCGACCGAGTGGTGCGGCATGGTCAGTTAATCCGGGAGTATCCCCATGATGCTACTCCCTATACGCATGAAGAAATGCTGCGCATTGTGCAGGTTACAGCCAAGCGGATAATAGCGTTCCTGGACAAGGAGAAACCCGATTTTCTGTTTACTTATCAGCCTGGAGCTGTGGCGTCCCTGCTTCTCTATACGATTGCAAAAAAGCGGGGAATTCCGACTATTACGACAATCATTCCGGCCACAAGCAATTTAGTAAGCGTGAGTCTGCGCCATGATCGTCTGACATGGGCGGAGAGAATTTTCAATGAAAATCTCAATAAGCCGCCGGAGAAAATCGCGCGGTATGCTGAGGCGCGACAATTCATTAAAGAATTCCGGGACAAACCAGCCGTCTATTCCAAGGTATATTCTTCACTTATCAAATTCGGAAAGTGGAGGCAATTTGATTTTCTTTTTCCACAGAATTTATCACGCACCGCGCGATGGATATATCGTCTATTTGCTAACTGGAGCAGCAATGCGGAAAAGCGGACTGATTACAGCACGATTCACCCTTTTTTCTACATAATTGATCGCATAAAACGGAAACTGCGCAATCTCATCGGTGTCGATGACTTATACGACGCGTATGACTCCGCGAAACCGTTTGCGTACTACGCGCTCCATCTCGAGCCGGAACTCACGATTCTTTTACTAGCGCCATTTGACACCGACCAAGTTGCCATAGTGAAACGGCTTGCGCAATCGCTTCCGGTCGGCATGTACTTGTACGTGAAGGAGCATCCCTTAATGACGCCGTATCGGCCCCGCGCGTTTTACAAGGCGCTGAAGAAGATACCGAATGTAAAATTACTTCGTCCGGAAATTTCAAGCTTCGGCCTCATGCGGCGCGCCGCGCTCGTAGCAACCATTACTGGCTCAGCGGGGTGGGAGGCATTGCTCTTGGGGAAACCTGTCATAACGTTTGGAGAGGTATTCTATAACGCAGTCTCTTCTGTCGCGCGCTCCTCTACGCCCGAAAAGCTCCCCATACTTGTCGCGCAACAACTCAATCGTCCTGTCGGAACAGATGAAGAACTCGTTCGCTTTGTGGCGGCTCTCTTTGAAGACAGCGCGCATTGCGACATTCTCTACGTCTGGGAGAACGGAGATGACAGGGAACAGAAGAGAAAAGATTTAAAGGGTTTCGCCGACCTCATCGCAAGGAAAGTCAATCTTTCGCGCGGGGACAAAAATGCCGCTGGCTGAGCATATTAGAGCGTATTGTGATAAGTTTACAGACAATGGAAGCTGGCAAAACATTCTATGTATACAAACAATTAGGAGCTATTGTGCGCCTGGCGCGGCGCGCCTACCGGCCCTACAAGCTGCAAATACTTGCGCTGGCAGTCCTGGGCTTTGTGAGCGGCATTTTGGAAGGTATCGGCATTAACGCCGTCATACCGCTTCTCACTTTCGTACTCGGTCTCCACAATCCGGCGACCGACACGCTGTCAATCGCGATTCAGGGATTTTTCACGTGGATGCACATACCGTTCGTGCCGAAATTCCTTCTCGCGTTTATCGTTATATTGTTCATCACTAAAGCGGCGGTGGCGCTTCTTTTAAGTTACATCCAAATTCGTATTGCCACCGAGTATGAGCGCGCGACGCGCGCGCGGCTGTTCACCGTGATGCTTCGCGCGTCATGGCCATATCTCTTGCGCGAGAAGCTGGGCAATCTCGAGACCGCGCTCATGATAGACGCGCCAGCAAGCATGGCTCTTTTGGCTAGACTCGGGGTCACTATCACGTTGCTTACGGGCCTTGTTATGTATCTTATTATCGCGTTCTTCATTTCTCCTTATGTGACTATCGCGACTGGCATTCTTGGCGTTCTTGCCCTTTTCACGCTCCGGCCGCTTATGAATCGAATCCACTCGGTCTCGCGCGCTCGCGCAGGCGTCTATCGCGACACCATGCATCACGTTACGGAACACGTGGGCGGTCTCAAGACCGTTAAAGCGCTCGGAGCCGAAGGTCCGATAATTGCGCGCGGGGAGGAGCTATTCCAAAAGGTTAAAGAGGGCTCAACGCATATACAAGTATTACAGCAAGTTGCCGCGCAGGCTATGCCGCCAATTGGCGTCATCTATATCGCGGCGATACTCTCGCTCGCCTTTAAGACATCGTTTATAACGCTCGCCGCGCTTCCCGCGATGCTATATCTCATATACCGAATCTTTTCCTACATCCAGCAGTTGCAGAACAATATCCCGGCCATGGGCGAACTCGCGCCGCACCTCGAACGGGTCATTGCGTATGAGAACGGCGCGGACGACGGGAAAGAAGTTATTTCAGGAGTGCTTCCGTTCACATTTGAGAAAGAACTTGCGTTCAAGGATGTTTCTTTTTCTTATCAATCCGGCGGGAAGGTTCTCCGCGGTATCTCATTTACGATACCAAAGGGAAGCATGGTGGGCATCGTTGGGCCATCGGGCGCGGGAAAGACGACATGTGTTGATTTGATGTTGCGGCTTCTTACGCCATCGGCGGGGGGGATTATGCTTGATGGCGTGGACAGCCGCGAAATATCACTGTCGCAGTGGCGGAAGAACATTGCCTATGTTTCGCAGGATTTGTTTCTCATTCAAGGGACGATTCGCGACAATATATGTTTCTATGATGAGACCATTTCTGATGAGGAAGTGTGGAAAGCGGCAGAAATGGCGCACATTGGGGAGTTTATCCGGAAGTGCCCGGAGGGGCTTCTGGCGCGCGTAGGGGAGCGGGGTATGACGTTATCCGCCGGCCAGCGCCAGCGCGTCGTCATCGCAAGAGCCCTCGCGAGAAAACCCCAGATTCTTATTCTTGATGAGGCGACAAGCGCCCTGGACAATGAATCCGAGGCGCACATCAAACGGGTGATTGAAGAGCTTAAAGGTCGTGTCACAATCATCGCGATAGCCCACCGCCTATCCACGATTATGGATTCCGATACTCTGGTCGCGCTCAAGGAGGGGCGTGTGGCAGAGATTGGAACCCCCGCGGAGCTTCTCAAGGATACCGCGTCGTACTTCTCGTACGTAAGCGGAATTCATCAATAACACTAGTTATGCGGATAATGCTAATGTGGCCGAGTGATGAGCCAGAGGTGAAGATTCTGCTTGATACGCTCAAAAAAAAAGGGCATGAAGTCGCGTACTGGATAGGCACGCGCGGCGATAAGAAACTTTGTCCGCAAGAAGCCATTTTCCATGACCATTTTGACGCATGGGACGCGAAACCAGCCCCTGCGTTGAGGCAGGCGCCCATTCTTCCTGTGAGCGCCGAACTTGTATCTTCTATGTACGAAACGGAATCATCCGTTTTAACCCTGATGAACAAGCGCTACGATTCGTCGTATGTCGACGAACGCAAACATATCTACTACACCATGCTAGGTTATTGGAATTATGTGCTTGACGAGGTGGCGCCCGAGGCGATTGTGTTTAATACAATTCCGCACAGCATATATAGCAACATTATCTACGACCTCGGACAGAAACGAGGAATTCCCATGCTCTGCCTTGAAGAGACATGGGTCGCGCGCCGCATGCTTTCCTATTCTGATTATAGAAAAGGAAGCGACGAATTGCGCGCGGAGATTGAGCGCGTCTCGAAGCGCGTTGTAACAGAAAGCGAGCTCGGAGAAGAGCTTCGCGAATACTGGAAAGAACATATGCAGCCCCAATCGCGCGTGGCGCCTGTCTACATGGCGCCTCAACGCGAAATTGGAGAGGGCTGGGGACTTGTTAAACACCGCGTCCAAATCGCATTAAAAGCGCTGCGAGAGGGAAACCTTCTTTCGCTCGTATTTGGGTATATGCGGCGGCTCGGGAAAAAGAATTTGAGGGAAGATTATGAATCTGTAATAAAGCGGGCCGATTGGAATGTTCCGTTCGTTTATTTCCCACTTCATTTTCAGCCCGAACGAACTACGAGTCCGCAGGGGGGCGTTTATCACGACCAGCATCTCGTTGTGGAAACACTTTCTTCAGCGCTCCCAGATGGATGGGAGATATATGTGAAGGAGCATCCGTCGCAATGGTGGTTGCGGGGGAAAACACGCTACTCGAGCGTGCGGTACCCCGGCTACTACGAGCGTCTTGCCAAAATCCCGCGAGTGCGTCTCGTTCCTATTTCTACCGACACATTTGAATTAACGGAGAGAGCGCGGGCCGTTGCCGTGATAACGGGAACATCCGGCTGGGAGGCGCTCTTGCGCGGGAAGCGCCCATTAGTATTTGGCATACCATGGTATCGCGATTGCCCCGATATATTTCGAGTAGATTCGGTTGAGACATGCGCCATGGCGTTGGAAAAGATAAAAAACGGCGCGCGCGCGCCGAAGGAAAACCTTCTCGCCTTCTTGAAAGCGTTTGAAACAGTGAGCATTCGAGCGTATCTGGAAAATCAACTTGAGGAGAAACCCCGATATACCGCGCAAGAGAATATGCAAATAATGGCTTCTCATACCTGCGAAAAGCTTCGCGCTTTGAAATCTTGACCAATAGTACGCGCGCCGCGAAGCCGAGTCGTAATCGACGAAGCGAAATGGTGGACTTTAATCCAAAGACCCTGTAGCATAAGTCCGCGATGTCCGCGCCTCACCTCAAAGGAAAATCCATACTCATCACTGGAGGTACCGGTACCTTCGGTCGTGCCATGGTTGCGCATCTCCTGTCGTTTTCGCAGGCGGGCCGCGTTATCGTCTTTTCGCGCGACGAATATAAACAGAGCGAAATGCGCCGCGAGTTTCCCGACGAGCGCCTCCGATTCTTTCTCGGCGATATCCGCGATACCGCGCGTTTGCATCGAGCATTCAACAATATTGATATCATTATTCATGCCGCGGCGCTAAAGCAAGTTCCGGCGCTCGAATACAACCCTACCGAAGCGGTTGAAACGAATATCATGGGCACGAAAAATGTAATTGACGCGGCACATGACCGCGATGTAGAACGAGTACTCGTCATATCTTCGGACAAGGCCGTCCAACCGGTCAATCTCTATGGCGCGACGAAAATGTGCGCTGAGCGTCTTGCTATTGCCGCAAACGCATATCGGGGCTCTACGGGAAAGACGCTCATCAGCGTTGTTCGTTATGGCAATGTGATTGGAAGCCGTGGAAGCCTTATCGAACTCATTGAAAAGCAGCGTCCCACCGGCGTTATTACCCTCACGGACAAACGCATGACGCGTTTTTGGATACATACTGATGAGATTATGGTACTGGTTACCGAGATTCTCAAAATCATGGAGGGCGGAGAGATATTTATCCCAAAAATGGAAAGTCTGCGCATTGTTGATGTAATGAAAGCGCTGGCGCCCAAGTGCAAGGTAAAGACAACCGGAATTCGCCCTGGGGAGAAACTTAACGAACAGCTTATAACAGAGCACGAGGCGCAGCGATGCCACAATATCGGTTCGATGTACGTCATACTCCCTGATTTCAGGGCATGGGCGTCAAAAGACTCGTTCGCAAAAAAGGAATTGTTTCCAAAGGACATGGAATACACCAGCAATAATCCAAAGCTTTTGCTTTCACCTGAACACGTCAAGCGGGTACTGAAAGTAAAAGTATGAGCGCTCTGGTTTCGCGAAAGAAGGCCGCTAAACCGACATACATTCCGTACTCGTGCCAAACTATCGGACAGGATGACATTCATGCGGTCGTAAAGGTTTTGAAATCCGCGTTTATCACGCAAGGGCCTAATGTACCGGAATTTGAAGAGGCTCTTGCCAATGCGTGCGACGCGCGATATGTGGTGGCGTTCTCTTCTGGGACAGCGGCTCTTCATGCCGCGTATGCGGTTGCTGGAATCAGCCCGGGAGACGAAGTTATAACTACGCCCATCACATTCGCTGCCACGGCAAACATGCTGCTCGCCCAGGGCGCCACTCCTGTATTTGCAGATATAAATCCGGAGACTGGGAATTTGGATGCAAGGGAAGTTGAAAAGAAGATAACGAAGAAAACAAAAGCAATTGTTGCCGTGGATTACGCGGGACTACCCGCCGACCTCGATGCTCTACGGAAACTTGCGAAAAAGTATAAACTCATCTTCATAGAAGACGCGGCGCACGCGCTTGGCGCAACATACAGGGGACGCTTCGTAGGTGCGTATGCGGATATGGCCATGTTCAGTTTTCATCCGGTGAAATCAATCACCACGGGAGAAGGAGGAGCGATCGCGACAAATAGCAAGGCATATTACGAGAGTTTGAAAATGTTTCGCTCGCACGGCTTAACGAAGGACCCGCGAAAGCTCAAGCACATGGGCTATGCCGCGTGGCATCAGGAGGTGCAGATGCTGGGTTTCAATTATCGGCTTACCGATATTCAGGCGGCACTTGGGGTGAGCCAGATGAAAAAGCTTGACCGATTCATCGCGAAACGCCGAGCCGCAGCGAGGCGTTACTTCAAACTTCTCGCAGATGTGCCAGGAATTAAACTCCCGCCGCGCTCGGGCCTCAATAATTCCGCGTGGCACCTGTTTGTCATTCGCGTAGAAGCTCGCGCGCGCGATCGCGTATTTAAATCGCTGAGGCGCGCGGGGATAGGGGTTCAAGTCCACTATTTTCCTGTATATCGGCACCCATACTATGAGTCTCTCGGATATAGAGATGGTCTCTGTCCTCAAGCCGAGGCGTTCTCGGAATCCGCGATTTCTATTCCTCTGTATCCAACGATGACTCCGCAAGAACAGAAGAAAGTCGTACTGGAGCTCGTCTCTGCGCTTGCCGAATAGTTTTTGCCTTTGTACTCTGACGCACGCAATATATAGTTCCCACTATAATAGACGTATGATTGCCGCGATTATTCAGGCGCGCATGAGCTCATCCCGTCTTCCCGGGAAGGTAATGCTTGATTTGGCTGGCGCGCCTGTCTTGGTTCGCGTTGTGGAAAGAGTAAGAAGTGCCAAACTTGTCGATGTCGTTGCCGTTGCGACATCAACCGATCCATCCGATGATCCGATTGCAGCGCTCTGCGAAGAACGGAACATCGCTCTGTTCCGCGGACCGCTTGATGACGTATTGGCGCGCTATATCGGTGCTGCCCATGCGCTCGGGTGCGAAACAATCGTGCGCATCACAAGCGATTGTCCGCTCATTGACCCAAGCGTAATCGACCTTTGTATTGAAACGTTTCTAGAAGGCCATTATGACTATATAAGCAATTGCGCGCCCGGAGAACGCACATTTCCGCGCGGCCTAGATGTTGAGGTATGTGCAACTGTCGCACTTGAACGGGCGGATAGAGATGCAAAGGCGCCGTACGAACGCGAACACGTTATGCCGTTCATCTGGGAAAATAAGAAAAACCTCTTTTCGGTAGGTCCCATTATCAAATCTTCTCACGAGTATCGGCGGCCATATCGTCTTACACTCGATTATGCAGAGGATTACGAACTCACCAAGCGTATATACGCACACTTTCAAAAACCCGATTCAGTTATTGATGTGCCAAAAGCTCTTCGCTATTTAGATAATCATCCCGAGCTTATCGCAATCAACGCCTTTCGGGAGGCGGACCACCAGAAACATGCAGTAACATTATGATTGCCATTGTTGATTATGGAATGGGGAATGTTGGTTCGGTTCAGAATGCCCTTAGATTGCTTGGGGCAGAAGGACGCGTGACGCGCAACCCGAAAGATTTTACGGAAGCCACGCACATTATTCTTCCGGGTGTTGGCGCATTTAAGGACGGCATGCGCGGTCTACGAGAGAGTGGCGCGGTTGATTCCCTGACTCGTGAAGTTATTGAAAAGAAAAAGCCGTTTCTTGGAATATGTCTCGGCATGCAGCTTCTCGCGGACATTGGTGAAGAAGGAGGAGAAACAGCGGGTCTGGGATGGATTAAAGGCCGCACTCGTCGTCTCCGTGTGGATGAGAAAACGTATCGCTTGCCGCATATCGGCTGGAACGACGTAGAGTTTTCCACTTCTCCGATATTCCACAACGTTGTATCGCATGATTTTTATTTTGTGCATTCGTATTGCATTGAATCCACCGACTCGAAACTGATTATTGGGACATGCGAATACGGAGAAGTATTTGCGGCCGCCGTACATTCGGAGAATATTTTCGGGGTGCAATTCCATCCCGAGAAAAGCCAGAAGGGAGGACTTCAACTGCTAAAGAATTTCATATCGCTCCACAGCTAACATGCTTAAAACGCGCGTCATACCGGTTCTTACGATAAAAGGCGAGCGCTTGGTAAAAAGCGTGCGCTTTGAGAATCACCGCAACATCGGGAGCTATATCTCCGCGGTACGCGTTTTTAACGCGCGCGACGTGGACGAGCTCATATTTCTAAACCTAGACGCCGGCGCCAAGGGCATTCTGCCGCGACTCCTGAAAGAGGTGACGAAAGAATGCTTTATGCCCGTGACGCTCGGCGGCGGCGTGCGTACGCTTGAGGATGTCCAGCTCCTGCTTTCGTGCGGGGCGGATAAGGTCTCTATAAATACTGCCGCTTTTGAAAATCCAGGTCTCATATCTCTGGGCGCGCGGCGTTTCGGAAACCAATGCATCGTTGTTTCAATAGACGCGAAGCGCGTTGGTAATCGATACGAAGTCTTTGCGCGTGGCGGAAAGCGCGGGACAGGGAAAGATGTTGTCGCGTGGGCGAAAGACGCGCAGGCGCGCGGCGCGGGCGAGATTCTGCTTACTTCTATTGATAACGACGGCGCGATGAAAGGATACGATATCGCGCTGATAAAAGAAGTCTCCTCCGCGGTTACGATTCCGGTTATTGCTTCAGGCGGCGCCGGCATCGCCACACACTGCGTTCAGGCTCTTCAACAGGGCGCCGCGGCTGTCGCCGCGGCGAGCATATTTCAATATACGCAGACCACGCCCTCGCTCATAAAAGAAGAACTCGCGCGATTTGGCTTTCCAGTGCGTATTCTGTAAGATATCAGAGTGGCGATTCTTAAAACAACCAAGCAACTGTCGCATTGGGCGGGAGAACATGGCAATGCCTATGTAGACCGTAACCCGCACTCGCCCGCGCAGATGAACAAACTCTACAAAAAAGACTACGGCGTTACACGTACGTATATGAACGAAGAGTTTCTCGGCAGACTGGGTACAGAACTGTCAATCCTGGAATTTGGCGCGAATGTCGGCACGCAACTGCAGTTCTTGCGTGAAAGAGGTTTTTCGCGGCTGCTCGGCATTGACATCAATCAGCACGCGGTGAAAGTTGCAAAGCGCCTTCATCCTGATGTTGATGTTATCGCGGGCTCCGGTTTCGACGCGCCGTTTAAAGATGGTTCTTTTGAATTCGTATTTACCTCCGGCGTGCTTATCCATATCTCGCCCAATGATATTAAGAAGATAATGAACGAGATGCATCGCGTATCAAGCCGGTATATCTGGGGCTTTGAATACTATGCTCCGAAATATGCTGAAGTAACGTATCGCGGTAAGAAGGATTTGTTATGGAAAACGGATTTTGCCGGGTTATTCTTAAATGAATTTCCCGGTCTCAAGCTGGTGAAAGAGGCGAAATATCCCATGACCGACGGCGTGAACGTCAGCCAAATGTATTTGCTGGAGAAAATCAAATAAACATGGTTCGCTACTGCTCTACTTGCGTGATGCCTGATACGAAGCCCGATCTTTCGTTCGACGAAAAAGGCGTGTGCGATGCGTGCCTCTCGGCGGCAGCAAAAAAGACAATCAACTGGCAGGAGCGCGAAGCGGAGTTTAAAAAATTAGTAGAGCGATTCAAGCGGAAGGATTCTTCAAACTACGACTGTATTATTCCGGTCTCCGGCGGCAAGGACAGCCATTATCAAGCATATATCGCGCGGAAGTCGGGACTCAACCCTCTTTTAGTGCATTTTGAGCCGACCATGCGCACCGAGCTTGGCCTTAAGAATCTTGAAAACATTCGGCGGTTTGGCGACATGCTCGAATTGAAGAAAAATCCTAACGTTTACAAAAAGATGGTGATTGAAGGATTTCGCCGAGTGGGCGACAACGAATGGCCTAATCACATAGGCATTTTCACGTTTCCGATACGCGTAGCCGTAGCATACAAAATCCCGCTCATAATATGGGGAGAAAATTCTCAACTTGAATATGGCGGACCAAAGGCCTCTCGCATGAAAAACACGCTTGACAGGCGCTGGCTTGAGGAGTTTGGCGGGCTTCTCGGATTACGCGTTGAGGATATGGTTGGAGTTGAAGGCATCTCCGAGCAAGATTTAATACCTTATCAGTATCCGACAGATGAGGAACTGCAAGTGGCGGGCATAACAGGCGTGTTTTTGGGTTACTATAAAAAATGGGACGCGCGCTCACAAACCGAACTCATGCAAAAGAACGGATTTTCCATTAAAGAAGACGGCCCGGTGGAGGGAACATATACCAATTATGAGAATCTTGACGAAGCAACGGTTGGTGTTCACGATTATCTTAAATTTGTGAAGTTTGGCTTCGGAAGGGCGACCGACCACGCGTGCCTGGATATTCGCAATGGCCGCATGGCGAGAGAGGAGGGTGTTGCTCTTGTAAAAAAATACGACGGAAAATTGCCAAAAATCTCAATCGCCGATTTTCTGGCGTATTCGAGCATGTCGCGAAAGGAATTCGACAGCGTGATGGATTCATTTACCGATAAGGCGATTTTTATGACAGACGAGCACGGAAGCCTGCTTCGGGACAATGACGGAAATTTGATTAAGAAATATCAAGATTATTCCATTTTCACGCAGAGTGCCGCACAATCATAGGCCGATTGCATGACTCGGAAAGTATGAAAGTTTCAATCATCATACGCACATACAACGCCGAAAAAACGCTAGCGCGCGCGATCGAGAGCGCGCTCACGCAGGATTTTCCAACCGACCAATTTGAAATCGTGATTGTAGACGACGGCTCGACCGATGGAACGAAGCAATTGCTCGAGAAGTATCCGTCAAACTCGCGCGTTATATTAGTCAGGCAGGAAAATAAAGGGACCAGCGAGGCAGCCAATTATGGTATTCGGGTCGCGCGGGGAGATGTCATTATACTTCTGGACGCGGACGATGAGTTAATGCCCGATGCCGTATCCGCGTTGCTCGCAATGTTTCAAGAGCAATCAATAAACTATGTATACGGAGATTATTTTGAAGAATACGATGGAATAAAGAATCTTGTTCATCCAAAAGATCCATTCAAGGCTCCAGCGGGAGCTTTTGCGTGGCGGAGAGAAAGTCTCATATCGGAAGGAGGGTTTATCGAAAACACGATATTTCCAGAATATGATATTCTTTTGCGCACATGGGAGAGATGGAAGGGGGCCCGCATGCAAAAGCCTGTTTTTATTTACCATCGCAGTAAAAATAGTATAACGGGCAATGTTTCTCGCGTTGACGACTCGATTCGCATGCTTAAAGATAGATACCCTGAGCGCTCTCTTGAAATAGGCCGTATCCGATCGTACGCACTTCCGATATGACAGACGAAAGGAGTACAGAGTTTGTGTTGCGTCGCGCAACGATAGAGGACGCGGAATGTCTTTTCAATTGGCGAAATGATCCCGAAACGCGGAAACATTCCAAAAATAACGGGATAATTAATTGGGATGAGCACCTCGCGTGGCTTTTGAAATCAGTTGGAAACTATGCGCGCGGCCGCATGCTCTACATCGCGGAAACTATTGACGGAAGGCCAGTTGGGACAGTGCGAGCCGATATCTGTAAAGACGACTCGTATGAAATTTCATACACAGTTGCGCCGGAATTTCGCGGGAAGGGTGTAGCAAAAAGAATGGTTGTACAATTCGTACGCGAGATTATTCCGCAAAAGAGTCTTGTCGCGCATATACAAAAAGGACACGCGTCATCAGAGGGCGTGGCGAAAGCGTTGGGACTTCATCCCGTTTCTGAGAATCCTCTCCAAGACGGTGTTGTGATGACGGAATGGCGCTGATGCGTGTTGCGCCACGGCGTTACTGGTGGCAGGATACCTACATGTTCAAAATTGGCACGCGCGAGATTGGCATGGGACGACCTGTTTTCATCGTTGCCGAAATATCGGGCAATCACAACGGCAGTATAAAACGAGCTCTCAAGATTATTGATGCGGCGGCCGACGCGGGAGCGGATGCGGTGAAATTGCAGACGTACACGCCGGAGACGATGACAATTGATTCCGATAGAAAAGAATTTATCGTACAGAGCAATCCGGCGTGGAAAGGAAAGACGCTCCATCAGCTCTACGGCGAGGCCTCCACGCCATGGGAGTGGCACAAGGAATTGTTCGCGCGCGCTAAAAAGCGCGGACTCATATGTTTTTCCACGCCTTTTGACAATTCGTCCGTGGATTTTCTGGAGAAACTCAAACAGCCGGTATACAAAATTGCTTCATTTGAAGTGGTGGACATACCGCTTCTTGAGCGCGTTGGCAGGACGAGGAAGCCGGTCATTATGTCTCGCGGGATGGCTTCAATAGCAGAGATAACGCTCGCTATTAAGACACTTAAGAAATTTGGTACGCCCGAGATAATTCTGCTCCAGTGCGTGAGCTCGTATCCCGCAAAACCGGAGGATATGAATCTTTTAACGATTCCTGATTTACAGAAGCGGTTTAAAGTCCTCGCGGGTCTTTCAGACCATTCGCTCTCGCGCGATGTTGCAGTCGCATCGGTAGCTCTCGGAGCATGCGTCATAGAAAAGCACATTACTCTTGCGCGCGCGGACGGCGGCCCGGATGCCGCGTTTTCGTTAGAGCCACAGGAGTTCGCGGAACTCGTCAAGTCCGTACGTCTCGTCGAAAAAGCGATTGGTACGCCATCGTATAAGCGCTCGGAAAGCGAGAAAGAAAACATTGTATTCCGCAAGTCACTTTTTGTCGTGAAGGACATTAAAAAAGGTGAAAGGTTTACACAAGAAAACGTGCGTTCCATTCGCCCGGGGAATGGCCTTTCACCGAGATTTTATCGAGAGGTACTCGGCAAGCGATCTACCCAAGGTATTTTCCGCGCTACTCCATTACAATGGAATCTGGTCGCTGTGGCGAAGAAAAGGAGGTAACACTTCCCTCCATGCTCACGCTCATCTTAGTTTTTAGCGCGACTTTTTTCGAGGAGGTCTCTTCTGTTTTTACGAAGAAGGGAATATCGGACCGCCAAGAAAGCATATACACTGCCGGTTTTCTCAACTTGTTTTTTGTCACTTTATTCTTTCTAGCTATCATTCTGTATGGCGGTAATTTCATTTTCTCTCTTCAATCTCTTCCAGTATTCGGCCTAAGAATATTGCTCGAATTTGTCATTCTTACAATCGGACTTAGGGCTGTCGCTCTCGCGGACCGCACAACCTTCTCTTTCATCCACAGCGGTACGATTCCTCTTCTTCTAGCCATTGACATAGTTCTCGGTTACGCCATATCCCCGGCACAGCTCGCGGGCATTTTATTATTTTGCGGGATAATCCTAATTTTGGCGTTCAGCAAGGGTATAGAAAAAAGGGGTGCGTTGAATGTCGCGCTGCTTACATTGGGCGCCGCCGCCACAATATCTTTATTCAAATATGACATCACTCACTATAACTCTCTCGAGGCGGGACAGTTCATGGCCAATGCTATCCTGCTTGTTTATCTTTTCTTTTACAATCTTTTTGTACGCAAGGAGAATTCTTTCCGCGCTTTCAGAATGATTGGATTTTTCACGCAATCTTTCACGGCAGGCCTCGCGGCTGTCGTTGTTAGTTTTGCGTACCTTTACGGCGCCGCCTCTATCATCACCGCGCTGAAGCGCATCGGGGAAGTGTCGTGGTCGCTGTTGTCAGGGAGGATTTATTTTCATGAAAAGCATATTCTCATAAAACTTTTTCTCGTACTTATGCTCGGTGTCTCAATCGTTCTCATCCTGCCGTAAGCATTCTTGGGGCAAAAGCCACTGGAGTACCGCGCAAGTGTTCGGCGTGTTATCGTAACTCTCATATGAACGCGAACAAAAAGACTCAGTGGGCTCCCGATTTGTCCGCGCGAGGCGCGGATACAAATCGGCACGTCGGACAGAGACGTGCACCTGTAGACGGCAGTCCTGTATGGATAGCGGTATCGGGCGGATTTGATTCGATTCATGTCGGGCATCTGCGTATGCTCAAGAAAGCCCGCAATTTGGGGGACAAGCTCGTAGTCATTCTCAATAATGATAATTGGCTCCTGCAGAAGAAGGGATATATATTTATGCCGGCAAAAGAGCGTGCGGAAATCCTTTTGTCGTTTCCATTTGTAGATAAGGTTTATATTACCAAACACAAGAAAAGGAGTTCCGACATGAGCGTATGCGGCGCATTAAAGGCATTGCGTCCTGCGATATTTGCCAACGGCGGGGATAGAAAAGGAAAGAAAGATATTCCGGAGACTAAAGCGTGCGAAGAGCTTGGTATCAAAATGGCATTTAATGTGGGTGGCGTGAAAGTGCAATCATCCTCCTGGATGATTAAAGATGCGAGCCGTCCCATGGCGCGGACGAAGCGCCCATGGGGTGAATTTTATGGATGGGACCGCGGAAAAGAATGGTACCTCAAGACTGTCTACATTAAGCCCGGGAAGCGGTTGAGCCTCCAATACCATCATCGTCGCGCCGAATACTGGATGCTCGTAGAAGGGGATGCAACCGCGACAATCCAAAAAAAGGGCGAGGAGACAAAAAGGGTTCAACTGATGAAGGGCAAGGTTGCCCATGTTGATAGGAAAGCGGCCCATCGGCTTGAATCCAGGCGCGGCGGCATAGTCGTAGAAATAGCTTTCGGAAAGTTTGACGAGTCAGATATCGTGCGCCTCGAGGATGATTACGGGAGAATATGACCGCGCGTTGCAGGGCGGTGCTCATAAGGGTAAAGTAAGCGACATGAACGCGCACCGCGCCAAAAGTCTTTACTCGCATATCGCGTCTCTTGCGAAGGAGCACCCATCTCGGTCGGCGCTGTTGAGTTGCGACACGGAGGGAACAATCTCGCGCGAAATCAATTTCAAAAAGCTAAAGGAAGAAATTGAATCTGCCGCGGCGTACCTCTTCAAACTGGGACTAGAGCAGGGGGACAGGGTCGCCCTCGCGTTTAAGAATTCCCCCGAACTCTTAATAATTTCATGGGCGGCGTGGAGTACCGGCATTATTACTATTCCACTCGATACAAAACGCGATACCGGGGAACAGCACGCTTACAAAATAAAACTTAATGGCGCGAAATTAGTGATTTTACAGAAAGGCGCCCTTAAGGATGAGGACAGGGGCCATCTGCGGGGCGTGAACGCTGAAGAGTTTTCCGGCTTTTCGGTAGATTCACATGTAAAGATTTCTTGGGAGTCGGGCCTTTCCCATGAAGCGCTCGTTCTATTTACTTCCGGCACGACAGCCCACCCTAAGGGGGCCAAGCTCTCTCTCAATAATCTTATCGTTAACGCGGAGAGCATACGCGAGTGGCTCCGCATCACCGAGAACGACCGGTTCCTTGTGAATCTTCCGCTACACCACATCAACTCTACGACCTTCTGCCTTTCCACATTGCTTGCGGGCGGCTCCATCGCTATACCGCCCGCGTATTCCAATTCGCACTTCTGGCAGCAGATGGCGAAAACGGGTGCGACCATAACATCTATCGTGCAGTCTATTCTTTTTGACCAGTTAAATCGCGAAGAGGAGTATGCCGCCGCGAGAAAAGACATCAAGCTAAACAGAATACAAATCGGCTCGGCACCCGTCATCGCCACTACGGTGGAGGAGTTTAGAAAGAAATTCGGCATCCCGCTCTACCAGGGATACGGTCAGACGGAAACCGCGCTTCGCGTTACCGGTGTTCCCATGGGACTACCCGAGGAACTATATGAAAAACTTGTGGAAGAAAATTCTATCGGCGCTCCCATGCAGTGGGCGGATGTGCGTATCTCTGATGAGAGTGGGAAATTTCTCGGCGAAGGAGAAGAGGGTGAGATTATCGTCAAGGGCGAGGCAAATATGAAAGGATATGTCGGCGGGGAACCCGCGTTTCGCGACGGCTATTTTCTTACGGGCGATGTCGGATTTTTCCGCGTGGCAGATGGAAAACAATTCTTCTACCTGAAAGGACGCAAGCGCGAAATTATCATCAAGGGAGGAATAAATATTTCTCCAATTGCCGTTGAAAACTCGCTCAAGAAAATATCCCCAGACATCGGACAGGTTCATGTCGTAGCGGTTCCTGATGAACGCTATGGAGAAGAGACTGGAGCTGTCATTTCGTGGAAAGAAGGAACCGATATCGAAGCCGCTAAAAGACGGCTCAGACTCTCGCTTTTATGCGGTACTCCGCATTTAAGCGCGTACGAAACACCGAAATACATCACCTCGCTTACGGTTGCGGAATTGCCTACGACGTCAACTGGCAAAGTTCAGCGCACAATTCTCAAACAACAGCTTCCATACGAGCGTTTCGAATCCATCTACGGATTGTTTAAAACTCCGGAGTATCGCTTCACGGTGCTCCACCGGTATTCGCGCTGGGTCAAAGAATCGTACGAACTCTACAACCGATGCTGGGAGCCGCTCATGGCGGAAAAGAGCACGTATGAGAAAGACATCTCAAAGCAGGTAATAATTCTCGCGGTGGACAGCGCCGGTCATGTTGCCGGACAAATCGCGCTTGTTCGCACAGATCTCTCTAGTGACGAATTGCTTCACACGAAATACGACGAGCTTCTCACGCCGAAAATCTTGTCCGCGCAGGGAAAAAACCTCGTGTGCATTTCTATCTGCAGTGCCGATTACAAGCCGAGGCCTGTGCCGGCTGTTAAGAACATACCATCGGAGAAAGCTGTGCTTGCGTATGTTCCGCAAGACCCGGTTTTTAAGTTCCACCAGAAACCGAAAGCGGGACTTCTTGAAGGCGCGCACCTTGTCGGCCTGATTAAAGATGGACGGCCGGAAGATAAAAGTTCTCTCGGATACAACATGCTCCTTCAGTATCCCGAGCCCAAAAGCGATATGCGCGAGTTGCGCATCCACGATGACGCGCCCGTATCCCATCGCCTTATTGAGGCCGTTCTCGTACTCGCGCGCGATGTAGGAATAAAGAATGTTTATGCTTATTCGCGCCCCGGGGGTCTCGCTTCACACGTAGCGCATATTGAGGCACAATAGCCCGACCTGCCCGGTTAGAGGCCTTAAAATTACCTGTGAGGGATATAATTATATGATGCAAGCAAAACGCAAATCTCCTCTAACGGAGACTGCCTCTAATGGGGTGAAGAAAAACGATACCGTAAAAGCCCTCACAATAGACCTCAAAAAGGACGGGTGGGACAAGTCCAAAGGATTTTTTCTTCGGGACATTCCGATGCCGACACTCGATGAAAAGAAAGACCCTACCGACGCTACGGCCGTAATTTTGAAGGTGCGCTATGCGGGTTTCTGCGGGTCAGACAGGGGAATTTGGTATCGCAACGCATTTTGCGACATGATTCACGATTCGCTCGCCAAAGAGAAAAAGCCGATGCGAGTCTTGGGGCACGAGTTCGTCGGCGAAATTGTCGAAGCCGGCTCGATGGTGAAAACTCTTTATTACGACCCGGATAAAAATAATCGCGCAAAAATCGAGGTCGGGAGCTTGGTTTCCGGAGATTCTCATGTCACTTGCGGAAGATGTTACCAATGCCGTATAGGCGAGAGCCATGTATGTTTGAACGAATCTATATTGGGAATCTCGATTGATGGAATTTTTGCGGAATTCGTAAAAATTCCCGCAAAGAATTTGTGGGCGGTTGACGAGAGTCGCGTGCGGCCGGAAATCGCCACCGTATATGACCCATTCGGGAACGCTGTACATGCGACTACCAAGGTTGATTTTTGCGGACAGCGGCTGGCTATTTTCGGGTGCGGTCCGATAGGCCTTTTCTCAATATTGCTGGCGCGGAATTTCGGAGCCGCCAAAGTTATTGCTGTCGATTACAACGATGCAAATCTAAACATGGCCAAAGAACTCGGGGCTCACGAAACTATAAAGATTAGAAAAGAGACAAAGAAAGTCGAGTGGGCGCATGACGAGGGAGTCGTCGAGAAAATAATGGAAATAACATACGGCAAAGGTGTAGACATATCGATGGAAATGGCGGGCCCGTCTTCCTCGCTAAACAACGCGATACAAAGTACTCGCCGCGGAGGGAATGTCATCGTGTTCGGAATTAAGGACGGAAATATTACGATTCCGAACTTTTCCAGAATGATAGTAGTGCGAGGCCTCACTCTGCATGGCATTATCGGGCGCGAGATTTTCAAAACTTGGCAGATTGCGCAGAGAGTGCTTTCCGACAAAGCGAACGGGATTCAAGACGCAATTTGGAATGTCATGATGAAGCGCGGTAAGGGCACGATTTTGGATTTTAAAAAGTTTAATCCGGAAAGTTTTGAAAAAGCGATGGAAGCGAATCCCAAGATAATTTTTAGAGTGAACGGCTGATATAATGTACAACAACCTAAAACCAATTCTTGAATCAGAACTTGCCGCCGCGAAGGAAAACGGCACTTACAAGGTTGAGCGAGTGCTTGAATCGGCGCAGGGGCGCGAGATTAAAGTGGGAAGGAAGAAATATCTGAATTTCTGCGCGAATAATTATCTCGGATTATCCGGAACGGAATTGTTAGAAAAAGCTTCCGAAAAGGCCGTCAAAAAGTGGGGATTCGGACTCGCTTCCGTGCGATTTATCTGCGGTACGCAGACTGTTCACAAAGATTTGGAACGAGCTGTTGCTGGGTTGGTGGGGGCGGAAGATGCCGTTTTATACTCTTCGTGTTTTATGGCCAATGTCGGCCTTTTTCAGACATTCTTTGGCGCGGAGGACGTGATAATAAGCGACGAATTAAACCACGCTTCCATAATTGATGCCGTGCGACTCTCCAAGGCGAGCAGGGAAATCTACAAGCACATGGACATGAATGATTTAGAAGAAAAACTCAAAGCGTCGGCTGGCAAACGCCTGCGCGTTATAGCGACCGATGGCGTGTACAGCATGGACGGCGACATCGCGCCCCTCAAAGAAATATGCGACTTGGCCGACAAATACGACGCGCTTGTCATGGTGGACGACGCGCACGCCACAGGTGTAATGGGGAAGAATGGCGGCGGAACGCCGGAGCATTGCGGAGTCGTCAGGCGAGTGGATTTTATTACCGGCACCTTCGGCAAGGCGCTCGGAGGCGCGGGCGGTGCGTTTATCGCTACCCGCAAAGAAGCAGCGGAATACCTCCGCAATCGCTCGCGCGCCTATCTTTTCTCAAATTCATTGGACACGGCGGTTGCAGGCACATCGCTTTTCGTTATCAATCATCTGAAAAAACACCCGGAATTTCGCGAGAGATTATGGGAGAACACAAAACTTTTCCGCGAGCTTATGAAGAAAAACGGTTTCGCGGTGCCAAATGCGCAACATCCGATAACGCCCATCATGCTCGGCGATGAGAAAAAGGCGGTTGAAATGGCAAAAGCTCTTTTCGACGAGGGCATCTACGTCATCGGCTTCGCGTTTCCAGTCGTCCCTAAAGGCAAAGCGCGCATCCGCGTGCAGATTTCCGCGGCGCATACAAAAGAGGACATCGAATCGGCGGTTGAAAAATTCACCAAAGTCGGCAAGAAATTCGGCGTAGTCTAGATACGAGCGTTTTGGAGTTACACTAATTGTACATATGTACCATTAGTGTAACTCTTCAGCATGACGCAGTTCCAAGGGGAATCCTTGGAGGGGGAGTAAAAAAAGGCCGGCGGAAATCCAAATCCGTCGGCCTGGGGCTGTGACAAATGTCACTAAACAAATTGAATATTTGTTAGCCCTGCAGTAAGGAGCTTGTCTGTTATTAACCTAGCGGCACCTGTTAGCCGCTGGTACTGCTGAGAAGCAAGCATGAGCCCTTGTTCATGCGCCACTCCTTTCTCCTCCATCCAAATGGCGATCGCTTGACGGAGGAAACTGAAACATATCACTCCGTTTTTTTTGTAAAGGATGGCGGCGCCCGCCCGCAGACTGTCGCAGGATGGACGCAGAATCACGCAGAAAGGGCGCGGACTTGCGCAGATAATAAAAAGATTAAAAATTGAGCTCGAAGAGGTTGGTATAATGAGGCGATGAAGTTCGGTTCGCCGTACGGAATCATCACGCTGACCGATGAACGAAAGGCACACATATTTTCCTTTCATCCAGACGTTATACGCTGTCTCCCTTTCTTCGCGGGCACGTTGGCAAATCCGGACATCACCGCCATCTCTGCGCATGACCCGACGGTCGTCATTTGTTATCGCTTTATTGCGCGCCGAAAGAAGTATCTTGCCCTTGTCATAAAGAATAGCTCCCGCCCTTTTGTACTGACTGCCTATCTTGCGAGAAAGCCAAAACAAGATATCCTGTAGCTATGATTAAGTATTTTTACGATAAAGAAGCCGATGTGTTTTACTTCTCAAACGGCGCGCCGCGCGTGTCCGACGAGACAATCGAGGTTGGCGGCGATATTCTCATGCGTGTGAGCCCGCGCACGAAGAGCGTACGCGGTTTTACGATTTTCAACGCCTCTCGCCGCGCCCAAAGCGCGAAAATTCCCGCCTCGCTTCCGTTCTCGCTTGTCGCTACGGTTTAAGTTCGCCTTGACTTTTTCCCCCACGGGTTTAGTATGCATAAAGCCCCGCGAGGGGTTTTTGATTAGGGGGCCATTTTCCCCTCTGTAAACTGTCGACTGTAAACTGTAAACTATCCCTATGGGCTTTATACAATACCTCAAAGACACACGCGGTGAATTAAATCACGTCGCGTGGCCGACGCGCCTGCAGACAATCGTGTACACGATAATCGTCATTTTGCTTTCCATATTTATCGCCATGTACCTCGGTCTCTTTGATTACATTTTCACGACAAGCTTGAAAAACGCCCTTCAAATCTTACCCACCACTCCTCCCGTATCAATAGAAAATATCCAGTATTCCACCACCACTCCCGTTTCCACCACAACCAACCCGTAATTCTGTAAACTGTAAACTGTCGACTGTAAACTATCCCTATGTCCAAACAAACACACGGTTCAGAGAGGAAATGGTACGCGATTCACACGTATTCTGGCTATGAAGACGCGGTAGCCCGTAATCTGAAACAGCGCATTGAGTCGTTCGGCATAAAAGACAAGATTTTTAATGTCGTTGTTCCGTCGGAAAAGAAAATCAAGATTAAGAACGGACGCAAAACGGAAGTGCGCGAGAAAGTTTTTCCGGGTTATGTGCTCGTGGAAATGATTGCGACTGACGACGCGTGGAGCATCGTGCGAAACACCCCGCAGGTTACCGGATTCGTCGGCACTGCGAATCAAGCAGTTCCCTTGGAGCAAGATGAGGTAGATAAAATCTTGAAGCGTGCGGAGGGCGACACAGTACGACACGCAATTGACCTCGCTTTGGACGATGCAGTAATAATTGTTGATGGACCGTTTAAAGATTTGGAAGGAAAAGTGGGAGAGATTGACGAAGAGCGAGGAAAGGTTAAGGTGTTAGTTCCAATGTTCGGCCGCGAGACGCCGGTGGAGCTGGAAGCAGACCAGGTGCAGAGGGTTTAGGAAAATAAGGAGCGTAGCGACTATATTTTACTTAACCCCTCTCCAATTTTGAAACTTTGAATAAATATGCAATACTGTCGTTCCAAAGCACAAACAAAACTTATTGACATGAACTGCTGGGGTTCAAAATTTAGGCGGGTGTAAGATTTTCTAACTCGCTTCGCTCGTAACAAAATCTAACATGGCAAAAAAGGTAGTAAAACTTATTAAATTGCAGATTCCGGCTGGAGCCGCGACACCCGCTCCGCCAGTCGGAACCGCACTTGGTCCTGCGGGCGTGAACATCGGCGAATTCGTCAATCAATTCAACACGAAGACAAAAGCGATGGCGGGGAATATTCTTCCGGTCTTGATGAAAGTATATAGCGACAGAAGTTTTGATTTTATCGTCAAGAAACCGCCTGCATCACGGCTCATTCTTAAAGCCACGGGACTTGAAAAAGGGTCTGACAAACCGCACGCGAATAAAGTCGGCAAACTTACCAACCAACAGCTTGAAGCGATTGCGAAGGAAAAAATGGAAGACTTGAACGCAAATAATCTGGAACAGGCGAAAAAAATAATCGCCGGCACCGCGCGCTCAATGGGCATAACCACAGGATAAAAAGACCTCTAGGCAAATACCCGAGAATTTTTTGCTACCCCCGTCTTTCTTATAGGTATATTCCCTCCTTCGCATAAAGCTACGGGCGGACGCGGCGCGCGAATATGCCTATAAGGATGTGCCCTGTACTGCGTTTAAACTATTGTCTAATTCGTGAGAATTAGACAATAGTTCGGATAAGAAAAGAGACAAAAAGGAAAGTGTCAGGTAGCGCACACTAAAACTTCAGCGTTGCGAAATAGTCTTCAGATGTCTCCGCTCGGCGGATCATTTTGAGCTGACCATCAGCCGACATCAGAAATTCCGCCGAGCGTAATTTCCCGTTGTAGTTGAAGCCCATCGCGTGGCCGTGCGCGCCAGCGTCGTGGAACACCACGATGTCTTCCGGCTCCATTTCGGGCAGTTTTCTGTCAATCGCGAACTTGTCGTTGTTCTCGCAGAGGGAACCGACCACGTCGTAAATTTGGTTTTTCGGCTCGTTTTCTTTGCCAAGAACGGTGATGTAGTGGTACGCGCCATACATTGCCGGGCGCATCAAGTTTGCCATAGATGCGTCTAAACCGACGTATTTTTTATACGTTTCTTTGATGTGACGGACAGTAGAAACGAGATAGCCGTGGGGACCGGTGATGTAGCGCCCGTATTCCGTGAATATTTTCGTCGGAGCCATCAAGTTTTTATGTACCGCATCTTCGTAAAGTTCACGGATGCCGGCCGATATTGCCTTAATATCGATGGATTTTTCTTCGGGTCGATAGGAAATCCCTAATCCTCCGCCAAGGTTAATGAATTCAAGCTCCACACCAGCTTTCTCGCGTACCTCATGCGCCAGCGAAAAGAGCATTCTAGCCGTCTCAACGAAATAATCTTCCCGTAACTCGTTGGAAACAAGCATAGTGTGCAGGCCGAATCGTTTTATGCCTTTTTTCTTGGCGATTGCGTACGATTCCAGTACCTGCTCCTTGGTCATTCCGAACTTGGCCTCGGCGGGATTGCCAATGATTCGATTTCCTCCGCGCAGCGGCCCCGGGTTGTATCGGAATGAAAGTATTTTAGGAAGACCCGCGCTTTTCTCCAGGAATTCTATGTGCCTTATGTCGTCAAGATTGATTATTGCTCCCAGTTTGCGCGCTTTCACAAATTCATCCCTAGGCGTATCGTTCGAGCTGAACATAATGTTCTCGCCTGTAATGCCCGCGCGTTCCGAAAGTTGAAGTTCCGGCAATGAACTGCAGTCGGCGCCGGAACCTTCTTCTTTAACAATCTCTAGAATGGCGGGATTGGGCGTGGCTTTGACAGCGAAGTATTGCTTAAACCCCTCGTTCCACGAAAAGTTTTCAACAAGCTCGCGCGCGGTCTGCCGAATCCCGGCTTCGTCATAAATATAAAAAGGCGTCGGGTGTTTTTTGGACAACTCTTGAATCTGCTCTTTTGTGAACGGAAGTCTTTTTGTCATACCCATACACTAAGTTTGCCGTAATTCTGTGCCGAAGCAATTCCAGCACGGTTAGGCATCTCTCCAATTGTTGCAAAGTTATCCATAGTGATTTTATTCATGAGAGGCGACGGCAAACTTAATGTCTGGGTCATAAGCGTCTATTTTGCAATGGTACCAAAGTTTTCACGAATGGAGCGCACCGCTTTTTCTATATCTTCTCTATGTCCGAACGCGGATATCCGCATGTACCCCTCGCCGCTATTTCCAAATGCCACTCCGGGAGTCGTAATTACATGGGCCTTGGTCAGGAATTCATCAAACAATTCCCATGATGAGGTTCCTTCTGGGCATTTTAGCCAGATGTACGGGGCATTTACTCCGCCGAAAACGTTGAAGCCGACACTCTCGAGCGCCTCGCGGATGATGCGCGCGTTTTCCATGTAGTACGCAACTTGTTGGTGGGTTTGTTTTTGTCCCAGGGGTGAGAGAACAGCCATTCCTCCTTCTTGAACAATGTTTGACGCGCCGTTAAACATCGTCATCTGCCTTCGGTTCCAATATTGATTCAAGACGCCCTCTGTGCCATCTTCAGCAATCAAAGATTTAGGCACAATGCTCCAGCCAAGGCGCACTCCGGTAAAGCCGGCCGATTTAGAGAAACTTTGTATCTCGATTGCGCACTGTTTCGCGCCCTCAATCTCGTAAATGCTTTTCGGCATCGTTGGGCCATTTATGTATTCAGAATATGCCGCGTCAAAAATAATTATTGATTTGTTTTTCCGCGCGTAGTCCACGAACGATTTCAATTGCGCATGCGTTGCGACGGCGCCGGTGGGATTATTCGGACTGCAAAGAATCAAGACATCGACTTTTTCTTTGGGTATAGCGGGAATAAAGCCATTTTTCTCCGAGCATTCCATGTACATGATATTCCTTCCTGTGATAAGAGCGGAATCGCGATACGCGGGGTATACGGGGTCGCTTATCGCAATCAAACTCGCGCCAGAAAAGAGCGACAAGATATTGCCGCAATCGCTTTTTGCGCCGTCGCTCACGAACACCTCCTCGGGCTCAATGCCGATATTTCGTTTTCCGTACCACTCTGAGATAGCCTTCCGCAGGCGAGTGTCTCCCTGCTCATCGCCGTACCCTCTGTAAGTTTCTCGTTTGCTCAATTTTTCCACGCCCTCGCGGAGGCCAGCAATAACGGCGGGAACTAAGGGCTCGGATGTATCGCCAATGCCAAGCTTGACAATTTCAATCCCAGGATTCTCGTCAATAAACGGTTTCGCCCGCTTTAATGCTTCGGCGGAGAAATATCGTTCAGAAACGTTTTTAAAATTGGGGTTAACTTTTGCCATGTCTTAGATTTAATTAGTAAGCGAAGCGAGCTTAGTAAATCTTAGACCCGCCCAAATTTTTCGGATTACAGAAAAATTTAGGTGGGGAAAGAACTTGTAATTCACTATGCTCATCGGCAAACGAGGTGAGAGAAATGAAAACAGGTTTTCATTTCCGAGCGAGTGCTGCCGATATAAAGTATTCATACTTTCTATAACAATTTCTTTATATCAGCCCCAATGTTTTCAGGCATCTTTTCAGTTTCGGTTTGTTTTGTTTTTCCATCTGGACTAGCGGCAACCTGAAAGATTCCTCGATGAGTCCCATCATGGAGAGGGCGGTTTTTACGGGAATCGGGTTGGATTCGATGAAGTTAATATCCATGAGTGGCAATAACCGAAGATGAATTTCCCGCGCTTTTTTCCAGTTGCCGGCGAGTGCCTCTTGGCATAGCTCTCCGAACTCTCTCGGTACTTCGTTGGCTACTACGCTTATGCATCCGCGTGCTCCAATTTTCATCGCCGAAAATGTAATAGCGTCATCTCCGGATAGGGTAATAAATCCTTTCCGCGCGCCCTTAATGATGTCCCGCACTTGGTCGATATTGCCTGATGCCTCTTTCACGGCTACTACGCCGGGAACTTCTTTAGAGATTCGAATTATAGTGTTCGGCAAAACGTTGGAGCCGGTTCTAGACGGTACGTTGTAGAGAATGATTGGCAGATTAACGGCTTCTACGATCGCTCTGTAATGAGCTACTAAGCCGTTAGGGGTCGGTTTGTTGTAGAAAGGTGTGACATGCAATAGTCCGTCCACTCCCTGCGCCTGCGCGATTTTCGACAGCGCGATTGCTCGCGCGGTGTTGTTGGAACCGGCACCGGCAATGACCGGCACATAGCCGCCGATTTCTTTCACCGCGCATTTGATGACCGAGGCGTATTCTTTGTCGTTCAAAGTAACCGCCTCTCCCGTGGAACCGCAGGGGACAATGCCATTGATACCGGCGTCCAATTGACGCCTGATCAATCTTCTGAAAGCGAGGAAATCCACCGCGCCTTTTTTTGTGAACGGCGTGACGATAGCAGTCAATGCTCCTTGTAGAACAAGTTTCGCCATATTATTTTATGCCGTGCGCTTTCAGAACGTCATCAAAAGTAAATAACCCTTTTTTACCATGGATGAATTCAGCGGCTAGGATGGCACCCCGTGCGAAGCCCTGCCTGTTGTGCGCGGAGTGAGAGATGGATACCTCGTCGGCACTGCTGTCGAAAATTACTTTGTGGAATCCGGGATTAACTCCCCCGCGCACAGACGCAAAATGCAATTCTTCCGGGCGGATTTTTCTGTCGAGCCGAGCGGTCTGAAGGGTCGTTTTAATTTTGGAATTCTGAAGTATTTCTTGCGCGGTTCGCAGAGCCGTTCCCGATGGGCTGTCTTTTTTCCCGGCGTGGTGAATTTCAAATCCCGACACATCGTATTCTTTGAATGCGGAAAATAGTTTTGTCGCGTTGGCCACTGCGCGAAAGAAAATGTTTGCTCCAATAGAGAAATTCTGCCCGTAAATAAGGCCAATTCCGCTGTCGCGCACGATTTTCTCTACTTCAGGCAGATGCTCCTGCCATCCAGTGGTTCCCACGACCATGTTTTTTCCCGCTTTTGCTATTGTCCTTATATCGTTCATCACAATTTCAGGCGATGTGAAATCAATTACAACATCAGCAGTTTCGAATCCAGCAACATCTATCGTGTCTTCAGGTTCTTTGAGGCCGATGATTGAAATATTGTGCGTACCATCAGCTCGAACAAGCCGCTCGATTTCTGTACCCATATTTCCATATCCTAGTAATCCGATGTTCATCCCGTTAGAAGTAGGAAGCTCGCGCTTCCGACTCAATGTTTAGATTCTGTAATAAATCGACCATTACAAATAATGCCGAGAACTCCTGACATTCATAACTTCCGCAACTTCTAACTGGATTCATACAATTAATTTTCCAAGAAATTATCATGCACCATGTTGGCCGCTCGCGCGACGTCTCCAGAGGGGATAACAAGACTAATGTTGATGTCTGAAGCCCCCATAGAGATCATACGCAAGGGTATTCTGTGTTTGCTGAACTGCGCGGATACGTCCATCATTATATCTTGCGCAGAAGCAATTCCTTCGCCAATTAACGAAATCATCCCGAAGCTGTCTTTGTGCACGCTAACTTTGGAGAATGTTTGAAGCTCTTTTATCGCGCCGTCGAGATGCCCAACATTATCCAGCGTAACCGAGACGCTTACCTCGGAGACAGAGACCAAATCAATAGAAATTTGATGCCGTGCGAATATCTCGAACATGCGGGCTAGAAACCCGCGGGAAAAGAGCATGGTGTCCGAATATACGTTCACAAGCACAACGCTTTTTTTGAATGCTATAGCTTTCAGTCCGATTCCGGTTGAACGCGGACTGACAAGGGTTCCCTGGGCATTGAGATTGAACGTATTCAATACTCGCACCGGAATATTTTTCTCAACGGCTGGCCTGATTGTCCGCGGATGAAGGACTTTTGCTCCGAACGCGGCCATTTCTGATGCCTCTCTGTACGAGATGTCTTCTATGATGCGCGCGTTTTTAACGACTCGCGGGTCAGCAGTAAATATTCCGTCCACATCCGTCCATATCTGAATTTCTTTTGCATCAAGGGAGCGCCCGATAATTGATGCGGAATAATCGGAACCCCCGCGTCCCAGAGTTGTGATGCGCCCGTCTTTCGTGGATCCGAGGAATCCTGTTACAACAGGTATGATGTTGCTCCTAATAAGGGGATAAAGTATTTTCCGCGCGTTTTTTTCTGTTTTTCTCGGCTCGAATTCCGCCTGAATAAAATTATCATCAGTAGAGACAATTTCCGTTGAGATTACTTGCCTTGAATCAATTCCGTGAACGACAAGAGCATGCGATATGATGAAAGACGAAATAATTTCTCCGGCAGAGACGAGTTTGTCCATTGTCTCGTGGCTAAATCGGCCTTTTCGCGCGACTTTTTCCGTTATCGCGAGCTGAGCATCAACGTATGCCATCACTTCGGCCAAATCTTTCTCCGATGAGAAAAGATCAGAGGCCAATTCTTGGTGCATTTTATGAAGTGCCAAGATACGCCTCCGAACCCCGCTTTTTTGACATTTGGCAAGTGCCAAAAGCCCTTCGGTTACGCCGCGAAGTGCTGAAACGACGACCACAGGCCTCGATTTACGGTATCGTTTCACTATCGCGACAATCGCGAGAACTGCTTCTTTTGTCGCGACGGACGTGCCGCCGAATTTTATGATTATTGTGCTTGGTGTTTGTTTCATACATTAATTTATCTTGCCCGCAGATATCCTTTGGCTTTTAGAAGTTCTGCGACGAGCACGGCTCCGCCTGCCGCTCCGCGTATCGTGTTGTGAGAGAGGGAAATAAATTTCCATCCCAAAATGGAATCCTCTCTCAGCCTGCCAATGCTTACTCCCATGCCGTGCCCTGTGTCGCGGTCTAATTTTGTCTGCGGCCTATTGTCTTCCTCGAAGTACGTTAGGAATCTTTTTGGCGCGGAAGGAAGCCCGAGTTTGTCGATAGGGCTTTTGAAACTTTGCCATGCTTTCTGAATCGCGTCTCTCGTTGGTTTTGTTTTGAACGAGACAGCGACGGAAGCCATATGGCCGTCGGTGACTGGAACTCTGATGCACGTGGCGGAGATTTTCGGGGTCGTAGCGAATTTGAATAAACCTTTTTCAATACGCGCCCATATTTTCATCGGCTCTTTTTCTGATTTTTCTTCCTCACCTTCAATGAAGGGGATAACATTTTCCACGATTTCCGGCATGGTTTCAAAGGTTTTGCCTGCTCCGGAGATTGCTTGGAGCGTTGAAACTACGACTTTTTGCGGTTCAAATTTCTTGAGCGCGTTGAGTGCAGGAATGTATGATTGTATCGAGCAGTTCGGTTTAACGACGATGAAGCCGGTTTTCCATCCGCGTCTTTTTTGCTGAATTGGAATCATGGCGAGATGGTCTGGATTTATTTCCGGCATAATCATCGGGACATCCTTGGTCCATCGGTGGGCAGAGTTGTTGGAAACTACCGGGACACCGCGCGACGCGTATAGCTCCTCAAGATATTGAATCGCGTGTTTATCCATGTCCATCGCGCTGAATACAAAATCCACGCGGCTTTTTATTTTCTCCACATCATCCTCAACCGAATAGACGAGCAAGTCGCGTACGCTTGAAGGAATAGGGGTAGGGAATTGCCAGCGGCCTTCAACCGCGCCACCGTAGGTTTTACCGGCGGAGTTTCGGGAAGCCGCGACAGCGCGCACTTCGAACCACGGGTGGTTTTCGAGAAGCGATACGAATCTCTGGCCAACCATGCCGGTGGCGCCAAGAATACCGACTGAAAGTTTTTGAGTGGATTTCGTTTTAGCCATAGATTAATCGATTATATTAATTGAAAGTCAATAATGCGCCATGTGCCGTATTCTAACAAGTTTTTAAGAGATATTGACAGGATTATACCATTTTGTTAGGATTATAACAATACGTGTCCCGTTAGAGGCCGCGGAAGACAAGTTTTCTTTATGTTGCATTTGTTTCGCGTATCGTTTAAGTCGATTATCAGCAATCTATCTAGGTCGGGAAGCTTTGCTTCCTGCCTCTAACGGGATGAGGACTGTAAGCCAAGTGGTTGAAGGAATAATACACCGTTCCCCCTTTGTTGCGGAAGCAATGGCGGAGGGGCTGGCCAACAACGCGCGAATTGCCCGAAGAATAAAACCCGAAGTAGAGAAAATATTGCTTGAAGAGGTATCCGAGGGCTCTATCGCGATGGCCCTGCATCGGATTTCGAAGAATTACAAAGACATTCCATATGGAACGCGATTTTTGAAACAGATGAGTGACATCACAGTACGCTCCAATTTAGTGCAATTCGTTTTTCCGAACTCGGCCGACCTATCAATAGTATTGGGGAAAGTGTCGCGCATCGCGAAAAATAAAAGAGGCGTGTTCCTGAATTTCTCTCGCGGATTGTATGAATCGCTTCTCGTCGTGAGCCACGAGATAGAAGAAGAAGTTGTTGTGTCATTCGAAAATCAGAAATATCTTAAACGCATCGGCGGACTATCGGCTATCACGATGCGTTTGCCGGAGCAAAGTTTGAATGTGCCAGGGCTGTATTACCCGATATTAAAGGCAATAGCGGAAGACGGTATAAGTCTTGTTGAAGTAATGTCCATCGGGACAGAATTCAGCACCATATTTGCCGACAAAGATATAGACCGCGCGTTCTCCGCCATTAAAAGAATCACGTCCTGATTGCATTAATACAAATACTTATAAAGCCCGACCGGGCTTTATAAGTATTTGGGAGTCCAAAAAGAAAAAGTTGCGTAATTGATATCGAGCACTACTTTCTACTAACTACTTATTACTGACTACCCATCAGCTCGACCATGTCCTATCTTTAGCGCATAATCAGCACATGAGTAAGGGTAAATTCATCGTCATTGACGGCATCGGCGGTTGCGGAAAGACGACGCACGCGAAACTCTTGCGCGCGCGAATGGAGAAGGATACTGTGCTTACGCATGAGCCTGGCGGAACTCCAATCGCGGAGAAAATACGGAAACTGCTTTTGCACGGCCTCATTCCTACTGCCGATGTTGCGACCGAGTTTTTTCTTTTTTGGACCGCGCGAGCGGAGCATATGCGCGAGAAAATCATACCGGCATTGCGCGCGGGAAGAAATGTTATCTCCGACAGGTTTGATTCCTCAACGTTTGCATTTCAGATATTCGGCGAGAAGCATCCAGAGCTTACGAAACTATTTTGGGAAGCGCGAAAAGTTGTTTTAGGAAGTTACAAGCCGTATGCATATATCATTCTCGATATTCCGGTTTTGGCGGCGGAGAAACGCCGCGCGGGGCGAAAACCCACAAAGGACCGTTTTGATGAAAAAAGTCGCGCATATCAGGGGCGCGTGCGAATTGGTTTCAAGGAATTTGCCAAGGCAATCGGACAGCGTGCGCATGTTGTGGATGCGAATAGTACGGCGAGAGAGGTTGATAAGAACATCTGGGCCATTGTGAGGAATGTATTGCACTAGCGCTCTGGTACAATTCCCAAATGCCAGTTGCCGAAACAATACGACAAGCGCTTGCGCGCTCTTTGGATGAAGCGGGAATTAAGATTTCCGCAGAGGAGGTTTTGCTTGCTAGGCCGAAAGAGCTTTCGCATGGTGATTACGCGACCGGCGTTGCTTTGCAATATGCCAAGCAGGTTGGTATGCCGCCCGTAAAACTCGCGGAGAAAATCGTTGCTGGGCTTGGGGAATTGAACGGTGTTAAAAGTGTGGAGGTTGTCGCGCCGGGTTTTATAAATTTCCGTCTCACGCCGGACGCAATCAATACCGTCTTGGGAGAAGCATCTGCGAATGAGGAAGCGTGGGGGAAAAATAATTCGCAGAAGGGTTCGCGCGTGATGGTGGAATACACCGACCCGAATCCTTTTAAAGAATTTCACATCGGCCACCTGATGAGCAACGCAATCGGCGAGTCAATTTCTCGCCTTGTAGAGTATTCCGGCGCGGAAGTGAAGCGGGCGAATTATCAGGGCGATGTGGGCCCGCATGTCGCGAAAGCGATATGGAACATGCGTGAAAATGAAATAGCCCAAGGAATGTTCATCCACACCATAGGGTCTACTGCAACCTCGTATGTATTAGGAGCAGCGAGATACGAAGAAAATCCTGAAGTAAAAAAAGAAATTGATGAAATAAATAGGAAGATTTATACGAAAGAAGACCCTGCAATTAATAGACTATACGATATCGGACGCAAGCAATCACTGGAACATTTTGAAGGGATATATAAGACTCTAGACACGAAGTTCGACCACTCTTTTTTCGAGAGCGAGACGGCTCCGTTCGGCAAGAAAGTAGTTGAAGAACATCCTGAAATATTTGAGAAAAGCGACGGCGCGATTGTTTACAAGGGAGACGAGAAAAAAGGATTGCACACACGCGTGTTCATCAATTCCAAAGGGCTTCCAACATACGAGGCAAAAGAGCTCGGTCTCGCAAAGATAAAATACGAAATCTATCCTTACGACAAGTCGATTGTTATCACCGGGAATGAAGTCAACGAATACTTCAGAGTTTTACTGGATGCAATGTCAAAAGTTTATCCCGAACTTGCCTCAAAAACTGTTCATATTTCGCACGGCATGATGCGATTAACTACCGGCAAAATGTCGTCGCACACGGGCGATGTGATAACTGGCGAGTCGCTCATAGAGGAACTCAAAGAACGCGCCACTGCACGAGCCAAAGAAAGCCGTGCTGATGACGCGGACAAACTCGCCGAGCAAATTGCGGTTTCTGCGGTGAAGTATCAGATATTGAGGCAGGCATCGGGCAAGGACATCATTTTTGACCGCGAGCGAGCGCTGTCCCTTGAAGGCGATTCGGGACCGTATCTTCAATACGCGCACGCGCGAGCGCATGCCGTTGTTGAAAAGGCGAATTCTCAAGGTGTCACCTTAAAGATCTTTGGAAATTCGGAACCAAATGATGTGTCACGCCTAGTTACCCGTTTCTCGGAGGTCGTCTTGTATGCAACGAACGAACTTGAGCCGCATCTTCTCGTCAATTACCTAATCGGGCTAGCGGGAGCGTTTAATAGTTGGTACGCGCAAGTGCATATTTTGGATGGGACAAAAGAAGCACCGCATAAAGTCGCGATAGTGAACGCAGTCCGCGCCACGCTAAAGAACGGCCTATGTCTATTGGGCATCTCCGCTCCGGAGAAGATGTAACCGAATAGTCTTATGGAAAAACACTTTCTTCAAAACTATGATGTTCACCGTAAACCAGAGGCTATAAAGGCTGTAAAGAAAAAGGAGCGTTTGGCAGGAGAACAAAACCTTGTAAGAGACTACGATGAACGCATCACTGCATATATAGAAAGGCTAGGTAAGATTTTTCTAGATCCAGGAAGAAAGGATAAAGAAAAGAACGAAAAGACAAGAAGAAGAAATCTCGAAATTCTCAAACCGACTATTTACAAAAATACGTTAGTCAAAAAAGAAGATTTCCCCGAAAGTTATTTTGAGCATCAAAAGTTAGAATTTAAAAATAGGGGGATGGGTGATGTTAAATTCAGCGCGCAAGACAAACAGCAAGAAATCGCCCGCGTACAAGAAGCCCAGAAAAAAAGTCTTGATGTCTGGATAGACCATCTCTCAAGCGATGACAGTCATTATCCCGACGACATTAAATATTTCGCTGTGCAGGGCATTTTGAGAACCGGAAGTTTTGACAAAGATAACTATCGCTTCAGCAAAAGAACTGAAGCTACCACTGCCCCTTTTTATCAAATAGACCACGAAGTTTTGTCTATGGTTATGGGAGCTTTGGAAGCAGTCCATTATCACGGGGACACAACTCACTATCATCGGGAACTGCTTGACCTTATTGAGCAGAACAAAGACTTCGGCAGTATGTACGCCGAGGCTATGCGACATTTGGATAAAGAATCGGGCAAAGACAAAGCGCTTGAAATCACCGACGGAAAATGGCGCGTTTTCAAGCAAGGAAGCGACCCGCAGGAACTCGTCAATGCTTTTGCGGGCAAGCGCGCATATCTTTGTCTCGGAAACATCGGAGACGCGAGCGGATATCTTTCACGCGGCGATGTGCAGGTATATTTTTCCAACAACCGCGCGGGTGTTCCAGTGTGGCCGCGTGTGGCGATTGCTGTCGAACCCGATAGTGGAGCATATGAAATGCGAGGGACGTATAACGCCAACGAAGATATTGATCCGGAAATCTCCCAAACAGATATTATCAAAAACAGACTTGTTACTGTGCCCAACGGTCAGTCGTTTGCGAAAAAAGACGCTGATATGAAACTAGTAACAAAACTTTACCAAAAATGCTTTAAGGTAGACAAGAATACGAAAGAAAAAACATATCTCAACCCAACACTTACAAAAGAAGAATTACAATTCCTCTACGAAATCAATGCGCTGATTGAAGGTTTCGGATACGAAAGTCGTGATCCGCGCATCGCGGAGCTCCGCGATGCGCGGGACACGAATGCAGATTTATCGATACTTTTTGATTGTGCGCCAGAAAATATTGCACGCGCTGTTTCTGAGATTTCTGAACATACTAAAGCATACATTGGGACACTTGAGCCTGGTATTTTTGATGCGTTACCCGTGACAGTTGAGCATATCTACACGAAGTTTCCCAAAGAACGAGTTAAGTTTCGGCATATAGAACTCGGCACAGGAATTACAGATGGCCCCACATTCCAAAAAGCCATTGAAGCACAGGGAATGAAGATATATCGCCCTGGGGCAGAAATGCTTAAAAATCCAGATTTCAAAGTCGTTGGCGAGCGCGTGAATGCGGAACTTGTTGAAGTTTCAGTGCGTTCGCTTGGTTTTGAAACGGCAACGCGATACGACAACATATGTGAGCGAGCTAAAGAACTCGGACTTGCCGTTTGTCCGGCTGAAGTCGGTCCACAGCTTCGTCTTCAATACAAAGACCAGCCCTTAGATGAATACTTAATTGTTGCGATGAATGCCATTAACGACTCGGGCGGCCGCCCGGGTGTCTTCAGCATGGGTGCGGAGGGCGACGGGCTGTGGTTGGGCGCGGCCTACGGGCGTCCCGGCGACGAGTGGGCTCCCGAGGATCGCTTCGTGTTCCTCCGTCCCCGCAAGAATTAGCCCTTTGAACTTAGGACACTTGGGACTTTTGCATTTTGCACTTTGGACCTTTGTCCTTTGAATTTTCTGCTATTATTTACAGCAGTCGGTGAATAGTCACCGGAGACCACGGTTTCCGGCTACCGACTAAGTATCCGTACACTGAGAGCGTGAGCGGTTAACCCAAGTAGGTCATTTTGCTAAATGAGGCTTCTCACGGAGGGTGTACGCCGTCTACAGGTGCATATAAGTACCCATAGGCAAAACTCAAAAAGTTGGTGATACTTGGTGCGGAGTGCTGGCGGATTAGAACCTCTTGTGGTTCGATATCCCAAATACTTGGCAACACCAGTCATACAGCCTTGCGATCGGCACGAGGCCTTCGAGAGGTGGAGATACGGATGGCACTTCGCATATAACGACTCGGACGGCAACCCTCATGTGTTCAACGTGAATCGGAACGACGACGGGCTGTGGTTGAACGCGAACAACGGGAAGCCCGTCCACGAGTGGTCTCCCGAGTACCGCTTCGTGTTCCTCCGTCCCCGCAAATCTCACCACATACTTTGCGCCAGACCGCCCTTCACAGGCGGTTTTGCGTTTCCTTTTTCATCCGGTAGAAGCTAGAATGAACGATTATGGCCGATGTGCATCTGAAATCTGAAACTGCGAAGCGCCCCGAGCCTTCGCAAAAATCTGCTACGGCGGGCAGGGAGGAATCGATTCTCGCGTTCTGGAAGGAGCGCAATATTTTCAAGAAATCGCTTGCCAAAAAGTCGCCCAAAGGGGATTTTGTCTTCTACGACGGTCCGCCGTTTGCTACGGGACTGCCTCACTACGGGCATCTTTTGCAGAGCGCGGTTAAGGATGTGGTTCCACGGTATAAAACGATGCGCGGTTTTCGCGTTCTGCGTCAATGGGGGTGGGACTGTCATGGGCTTCCAATCGAAAATATTGTCGAGAAAGAAATAGGCACAAAATCGAAAAAAGATATTACCGCGATGGGCGTAAAGAAATTCAATGACCTATGCCGAGAACGGATTTTCACATTCATTCACGAATGGGAGCGCATCATCCCGCGTTTCGGCCGGTGGGCAGACATGGAAAATCCGTATCGCACGATGGACTTTGCATACATGGAAAGCGAGTGGTGGGCATTCAAGAAACTTCACGAAAGCGGGCTCATTTACGAAGATTATCGTTCAATGCACATTTGCCCGCGCTGTGAGACGACCTTGAGCCAAGGCGAAGTTGCCGAAGGGTATAGGGATGTCAAGGATATTTCGGTAACAGTAAAGTTTGAATCGGTGGATGAACCAGGAACATATTTTTTGGCATGGACGACTACGCCGTGGACATTACCTGGAAATGTCGCTCTTGCAGTTGGGGCAGAAACTGAATATGTGAAAGTTCCCAACATGACGATACTGGGTATAGTCGGTCAGGTGCACACTCATATAGAAAAAGGGGAAGTTCTGAAACATTCAATAGTTACACCCGGGACTTATGTAATGTCGAAGGATTTCTTATGGCGAAACCTGCACTCAAATGCGGGCGCAATGGAAGTTCGTGATCTATTTAGCGACAGAGAACAGCTCAAGGAAGATGTCATCGCATACATTAACGACTTTGCGGGTTTCGCAAAGAAATATGGGATTGAAATTTTCAAGGGCAACAACTTGATTGGCAAATCCTATAAGCCACTTTTTGATTACTACTCAAAAGACAAATCGCTCAAGAATCGTGAGAACGGATGGAAGGTATATGCCGCGGATTTTGTGACGACGGAAACAGGCACAGGCATCGTACACATCGCGCCTGCGTTTGGAGAGGACGACATGGCCCTCGGCAAGGAAAAGAACCTACCGTTTATTCAGCATGTGAATATGGACGGTTCGTTCAAGCCGGAGGTAAAAGATTTTGCGGGGCTCGAGGTGAAGCCGATAGAAGACCCTACGCGCACAGATGTCGAGGTTCTCAAATATTTGGCAAAGAACGGACTTTTGTTTGCAAAAGAAAAAATCGAACACCCGTACCCCCATTGTTGGCGATGCGATACGCCTCTTCTCAATTACGCCACCTCTTCCTGGTTTGTTGCTGTCACAAAAATCAAAGACACGCTCCTGAAAACCGCCGAAAAGATTGAATGGTCTCCGGCGCACATAAAGGCGGGAAGATTTGGCGAGTGGCTTAAAGGCGCGCGCGATTGGTCAATTTCGCGCCAGCGTTTCTGGGCCAACACCATTCCCGTGTGGCGATGCGAGGCGTGCAAAGCCGACCGAGTTTTTGGTTCCGCTCTCGAGCTTGAAAAAGCGAGCGGGAAGAAAGTCACAGACCTTCATAAAGATTTTGTCGATGAGATTACGGTTCCGTGCTCACCCTCCTCCGCCGAGGCTTCGAAGGGTACGTGCGGAGGCCTGATGAAGCGAGTACCGGATGTCTTGGACACATGGTTCGATTCCGGGTCGGTGCCGTTTGCGATACTCCACTATCCGTTTGAATTTTCGACAAATTCCCAAGGTTCGACCTTGAATTCCCTAAAGGTCGAACCTTGGTCGAAAGCGTTCCAGGCGGACTTCATCGCGGAAGCTCAAGACCAGTGCCGCGCGTGGTTTTACTATCAGCATGTACTCATGGGCGCGCTCTTCGGCAAAGAGGCATTCAAGCACTGTATCGTGACAGGCATCGTCTTGACCGAGGACGGCAAGAAAATGTCCAAGAAACTAAATAACTATCCCGACCCGATGGATATTGTTGATAAGTACGGCGCGGACGCTCTGCGGCTCTATATGTTGTCGTCGCCGGTCGTGCAGGCGGAGAATCTCGCTTTTGCGGAAAGCGGAGTGGACGAGGTCGCGAAGAAAAATATCGGGCGGCTCAACAACGTTCTCGCGTTTTACAAACTATACGAAGACGGCACTTTACGGAGCGACACAAGCGCGAATATTTTGGATAAATGGATTCTCGCGCGTCTTGTGGCGCTCATCGGAGAAACTACAGAGGGGTATGAGAAGTACCAGCTTGATAAAGCAGTTCGTCCGCTCGCGCTTTTTATTGACGACCTTTCCGTTTGGTATCTTCGGCGCTCGCGCGACAGAATAAAAGAAGAAGGCGACGATAAACGCGCGGCACTTTCCACACTCCGATACATACTCCACACGCTTTCGCGCGTCATTGCTCCATCGATGCCATTTCTTGCCGAGCATTTGTTCCAATCAGTACGAAAAGAGGAGGATGAGGAGAGCGTACACCTCGCGTCGTGGCCGGAAATGCCGAAGCTTGATTTTGATGCTCCCGCAATTTTAGCTGTCATGTTGTTTGCCAGAAACTTTGTCACGATGGCTCTGATGCAACGCTCGACTGCCGGTATTAAGGTGCGCCAGCCGCTCGCGAGACTAACCATAAAGCACAGCGGGCCGGGAATTCCTTTTTGGGACGAAGTTGTACCACTTATCGAAGACGAAGTGAATGTAAAAGAGGTCATACTTGAAAGTGCGAAAGGTGATGCTTCCGCGGTGTCGCTTGATATTGAACTTACATCAGGATTAAAAGAAGAGGGATTCGTGCGCGAACTGGTGCGCGCGATTCAGGATGCGCGCAAAAATGCCGGCCTTAAACCGCGCGAATATGCGCGTCTCACAATATCAGCACTTGAGGCAAGTGAAATAATTGAACGTAATGTCGCCGCAATTAAACAAACAACAAGGGTTTCTGAAATTATTTTCGGCGAGACGAATACCGAACCCGTAGAAATCGGCGGCTACCGCATCGCAATTTCCCTAGATCCTAGAGCCTAGAACCTGTCTTTATTCCATGTATCAAAAATATCACACTGACGCACTGGTTTTGGGAAGCCGCGAGATTGGCGAGGCGGATAGAATGCTCTCGCTCTACACCCGCGATTTCGGGCTAGTGCGGGCGCGAGCAAGAGGAATTCGCTCGGCAAAATCTAAAATGCGATATGCCCTGCAGAATTATTCGGTCGCGAATGTTTCTCTCGTGAGCGGCAAAACGGGGTGGCGTCTTGCAGGAGCGGCAGCATTGGGGAACTCAAAGGTGAGGAACATGAAAGGCATGATGGCGTTCGCGCGCATTGCCGGACTTGTAGTGCGATTTGTCGCCGGTGAGGAGGCGAACAAAGAGCTTTTCGATATTTTACGCGAAGCACGTTCAGTACTCTCAGAAGAGAGGTGCGAAGCTTGGGCTACTATCGAGCTCGTGTGCGTGGCTCGCGTTCTCTATGCTCTAGGATATATATCGAATGAGGCCCTAAAGAGCGCGCTTCTTACGCACACCGCGTATGCGGATGAGCATTTGCGCGAAGCGGAATTAGTTCGCGATGAACTGCTCTCTTCCGTCAATCGCGCTATTTCGGAAACGCATTTGTAGCATATGTACTGACCCCGTAAAGTCGTTTCGCGACCACGGGGTTAGAAAAACTCTGATATTATTGAGCCCATGGTAGACCCGATGCCAAATGACGAAGAGAAAATGAATCGCTTGCGCCGCGCGATGTACTCGCGCTCGCTCGCTCCAAAATTGAAGGAACATCAAAGGCGCGCGCTAGAAGACGATCGGACTGATGTGTCGGAGGATTGGAAGAGGCAATATCAAGAACTGCAAGGCGCTACGGTTGCCCCGAGGATATTCTTGCGGTTGCGCAGTGTGGTGCGGTGGCTCGTCATCGCCCTAGTCATATTTCTGATTGGTGTTGCTGGATTTCTGACTTACTATTTTACGATAGGCGGAGGTGCCACGACTGCGACTTCTGGCAAGATTGGCATATCAATTTCCGGCCCCTCGCGTGTTTCGGGCGGTGAACTGACGGAACTTCAAATTACTATTTCAAATCGAGGCGAAACAGGACTTGAACTTGCCGACCTGGTCGTTATGTATCCCCCTGGCACGCGTATGTCGCCAAGCATTCCAACCGACGTTCCAGGCCAGAGAATTCCCATCGGGGCTATTAAGTCTGCAGGTGTCGTAAATGTGCCTATTCGCGCTGTATTTTCTGGCGCAGAAGGAGGGCAGGCCGTTTTGAAAGCTCGGCTTGAGTATCGAGTCACCGGCTCTAGCGCTGTTTTTGTCTCTGAATCGGAGAATTATTTTATCATATTCAGTTCCAGCCCTATTTCCGTATCTATTGAAGGGAATACCGAAACTGTTTCCGGACAACCGATAGCTCTAATCGTGAACGTTACATCAAACGCCACGGCCCCGATAAAAGATGTGATGTTGAGTGTCGGGTATCCATTTGGATTTGCGTTCTCTTCCGCAAGTCCGAAACAGATTCGACCAGGAGTCTGGGAGCTTGGCGACATAATGCCCGGAGCATCCGCTCGCACAATCACTCTCAATGGGACGCTATCCGGAGAACCCGGGGACGAGCGAGTCTTTCGAGTTGCTTTAGGTACCAGAAAATCAAAAGACAGCCAAGGAATCGACACGATTTTTTCGGAAACTCCGTTCCGCATGGCGGTGTCAAAACCGTTTCTCGGGCTCTCAATTTCTGTGAATGGCTCTAACGGCGGAAGCGCTGTTGTTACCCCTGGAGGCAATGTAAACGCAGTTGTAACTTGGAAGAACAATCTCACGACGGAAATCAGGGACGCGGTTGTGGTCGCTCGCCTCTCCGGTCTCGCGATAGACGGCTCGACCGTCAGATCTAACGACGGCTTTTATCGCTCATCCGACAATTCTGTGTTGTGGGACAAAACAACGACCTCGGGAACATTCGCGATTGTCTCAGCTGGGGCTAGCGGATCGGTTAACTTCAATTTTCAGATTCCACCGAGCGACATTTTACAAACAATAAAGAATCCAAGCCTTAATATCACTGTCCATGCCGCGGGAAAACGATTGTCAGAATCGGGAGTTTCAGAAAGTCTTCAGTCTACCGTTTCGCAAAAGATAAAAGTCGCGAGCGATCTTGGGATTGCCGCAGAAGGGTACTACCATGACAATCCTTTTGGCGCTTCCGGCACTCTTCCTCCGCAATCAGGAAAGGAGACAACGTACGCGCTACGTTTAGTCGTGACGAACACAACGAACAAGATAAAAAACGCGAAGCTTACGGCAGTAATGCCAAGCTATGTTCGTTCGCTCGGTCCTTCCATGTTCGCGCCATTTTCGGAAAAGATATCCTTCAACATAGGCGACGGTTCCGTAACTTGGAACATTGGCGACATTGAGCCTGGAGTAGGAGTGAATGGAACTCCTCCGCGTCAGGCGGCATTTGCCATAGGATTTACGCCTTCCACTAGCCAGATAGGGACACAACCGGTGCTGCTTCAGGATATTTCACTAACTGGAACGGATGTCGCGACTGGCGAGAGTGTCTCACGTTCAGCTCCTGATGTGACGACAAATCTTGTGAACGATTCCGGATTCAGTGCCACGGAGGCGGTGGTAGTTAGGTAGGAAAAATAGTATACAGTATTCGGTATACAGTATTCAGTATGCTCACGCTAGGAGATTCAGCGACAACAGTTCAATATACGGAATACAGTATACGGTATACGAAATACTGACTTTATGTCTGAAGTTACCATGGAGAAAATAGTTTCACTCGCGAAGAGGCGGGGGTTTATATATCCGGGCTCCGAGATTTACGGCGGGCTTTCCGGGTTCTGGGACTACGGTCCGCTTGGAGTTGAGCTTAAAAACAACATCAAGAATCTATGGTGGAAGATGTTTGTAAAAGAACGGACTGACATCTACGGAGTTGACGCGGCCATTATTATGCACCAGAAAGCATGGGAGGCGAGCGGGCATGTAAAGGGGTTTTCAGATCCAATGGTTGAGTGCAAGAAATGCAAGAGGAGATTTCGCGCAGACCAAGCCGAAGGTCCTGAGGGAACCCGAAGGGTGGGAGGGAAATGCTCGGAATGTGAAGGTTCATTTGGCGAGGTTCGGCAATTCAACATGATGTTCAAGACACATGTGGGAGCGACAGAAGATGAATCTTCGGTCTCATATTTCCGCCCGGAAACTGCCGGAGGCATATTCGTTAACTTCAAAAATATTGTTGACTCGTTCCATCCGAAGTTGCCGTTCGGCATCGCGCAAATAGGGAAAGCTTTCCGCAACGAGATTTCGCCGCGAGATTTTGTTTTCCGCGCGCGCGAATTTGAACAAATGGAAATCGAACATTTCGTCCGGCCGGATGAATGGAAGAGATGGTTTGTGGCATGGCGTGAAGAGATTTTTATGTTTTTTGAAACAATTGGAATTGCGCGAGATTTTATTCATGAATCAGAGATAGGGGATGGAGATCGCGCGCATTATTCTAAGCGCACGATTGATTTTGAGTTTGATTTTCCTTTCGGCCGCAAAGAGTTGTGCGGACTTGCCTATAGAACAGATTTTGATTTGAGGGCGCATACGGAAACTTCCGGTGTTGAGCTTTCCGTTATCGTTGATGACGCCACGGGGGAGAAAATTGTTCCCCACGTCATCGAACCATCGTTCGGAGTTGACCGCGCGATTCTCGCGCTTCTCACGAGTGCTTACACAGAAGATGAGTTGAACGGGGAGGCACGAACCTACTTGAAGTTCAATCCTGCAGTTGCGCCCGTGAAAGCCGCAGTGTTTCCTCTTCTTAAAAATAAGCCTGAGCTGGTTGCGAAAGCGCGCGATGTTTACGAAAAGTTAAAAACAGAGGTGTCGGAGATTGCGTGGGATGACAACGGCAATATCGGCAAACGCTACCGCAGGCAAGATGAAATCGGCACGCCTGTATGCATCACGGTGGATTTCCAAACGCTGGAAGATGATACGGTAACAATTAGAAATCGCGATACAGGCGGACAGGAACGCGTAGCTATATCGACGCTCGATTCCGTTGTTCGTCAGTAGAGGGGCGATATATCGGCTTTAGCCGTATTTTTTGAGTTATGCTAGGATTGTGGCAACGTGCCCAGTTAGAGACCGCGGTCGCTCAAAGCAAAACCGAGTTCTCCGCCTCTCTCTTTGTGGTCACAAAAATCCATGTCATTACAGAACGAAACACGACCGCGATCAGTCTCTAATGGGGTGTCGGAGCGTCCATTAAACATCTCCATCACGATGGGTACGGTCATAAAGACCGTTCTTGTACTTGTCGGCGCGGGGCTGCTTTTTTATCTGCGCGACCTTGTACTCGTAGTTGTAACGGCAATCGTTTTCGCGTCCGCGATGGAACCGGGGGTTGCAGGATTGGTCAAGCGGAAGATGCCGCGGCTTCTCTCCGTAATAATCATTTACATTCTCCTGTTTCTCGTATTTTTCGGGATATTTTACTTTTTCCTGCCTTCGGTCTTGGAAGACTTGGCCATGTTCGTATCCGCGCTTCCGAGTTACCTCGATGCATTCAGCCGTGTCGGAGCTTTTGATGATTACGCGCGCATTTTGGGCATAGCCACGCCAAGCGCTTTATCCTCAAGCGATGTCATGGATACAGTGCGCGGAGTATTGAATTTAGGCGGGACATTCGGCAACGCGTTCAGCGCGGTGAGCAATGTGTTCGGAGGAGTGCTTTCTTTCGTCCTCATAATCGTTCTCTCTTTTTATTTCGCGGTCATAGAAACCGGTGTGAAGGATTTTCTGCGCATAGTTACGCCGAGGAAGTACGAGACATACGTACTCGACTTATGGAAACGCTCACAGCACAAAATCGGCCTTTGGATGCAGGGACAGCTTCTACTCGCTGTTATCATGGGAGTGCTCATCTATCTCGGTCTCACGATTTTGGGAGTTAAGCACAGTCTCTTTCTCGCTGTCGTTGCCGCGGTATTTGAGATTATTCCTGTATTCGGTCCGACTCTCGCCTCTGTCCCCGCCATAATTATCGGATTTGTAGACGGAGGCGCAACGCTCGGACTACTGGTCGTCGCGTTGTTCATTATTGCCCAGCAGTTTGAGAATCATCTCATTTACCCATTGGTAGTAACTCGCGTGGTCGGCGTGCCTCCGCTTCTCGTCATTCTGGCTCTTATCGTAGGCGCGAAACTTGCCGGATTTTTAGGCGTGCTTCTTTCTGTTCCGGTTGCGGGCGCGCTTCAAGAATTCGTTACGGATGTGGAAAACAGGCGCACATTTGAGAGCGCGGAAGAATAATCTCCATGCAGAAGAATGCCTTTTATCTCACCACCACGCTTCCGTACGTAAACGCGGAACCGCACATTGGTTTCGCACTAGAAATAGTCCACGCCGATATTGCCGCGCGATATCACAAACTTCGTGAAGACGAAGTTTTTTTAAATACCGGAACGGACGAGCACGGAATCAAAATTTATCGCAGGGCGCTTGAAGAAGGAAAAGACACGCAAGAGTACGTAGATGAATACGCGGGAAAGTTCCGCGCTCTCAAAGATAAATTAAACCTGTATCCCGACTTGCATTTTATCCGCACCACCGATTCGCATCATAAGGAGGCGGCGCAAGAGTTCTGGAGGCGCTGTCTCAAAAAAGGCGATATCTACAAGAAAAATTACCAGATAAAATATTGCGTTGGATGCGAATTGGAAAAGACTGATTCGGAACTCGAGGGTGGACGCTGTCCCATACATCAAAATCTTGAAATTGAACTCATCAGCGAGGAGAATTATTTCTTCCGCTGGTCTAAGTATCAAAAAGAACTTCTTCTGCTGTACAAAAGGCAGCCAGATTTGGTCGTGCCAGACTTTCGTTTCAACGAGATAAAGAAATTTGTGGAAACGGGATTGGAAGATTTCAGTATTTCGCGCCTCAAGAAAAAAATGCCATGGGGCGTTTCCGTACCCGATGACGAGGAGCATGTAATGTTCGTCTGGTTTGACGCGCTAATTAATTACATCTCTACATTGGGCTGGCCGGAAGACGAAGTAAATTTCACGAAGTTTTGGGGAACTGTTGAACATCCAAACGGAATCCAAATGGCCGGTAAGGATCAGATACGGCAACAGGCGGCGATGTGGCAGGCGATGCTTATGTCGGCCGGTTTGCCCCCATCAAAACAGATACTAATACACGGATTCGTAAATGTCGGGGGACAAAAAATGTCCAAGTCGCTCGGAAATGTAATAGACCCGATAGCTATTGTCGATGAATATGGGGCAGACGCCCTGCGATACTACTTGGCGCGCCACATTCATCCGTTTGAAGACTCTGATTTCACGATGGAGAAATTCAAGGAAGCGTACAATGCCAATCTCGCGAATGGGTTGGGAAATCTTGTCGCACGCATCATGAAATTATCTGAACAATATTTGCCAGAGCCGGTCATCATTCCGCATGTTTCAGAAGGTCCAGCCGCAGTTCAATCAGAAAGTTATCTAAATTGGTATAGAGAAGCGCTGGAGAAATTTAATATGCAAGTTGCAGCAGATCAGATATGGGATCTTATCCAGACACTAGATGAGCAAATAACTCTGAATAAACCATTCGAGATTGCAAAACGAGATTTAAACGAGGGACGGGGCATCATTGCGGACCTCGTTGGGGATCTCCATCTGCTAGCGTATATGCTGTCTCCTTTTATGCCACAGTCGAGCGAATCGATAATAGATGCTGTCCACACTAACAAAAAACCGAAGAATCTTTTCCCGCGCAAAGAATAGAGCATGGACCAAACGACGTTCTACTGGACAATTGCCGCCACCATATTTGGCGGCATACAGCTATTTTTCCAGAAAGTTGTCGCGCAGGAGAAGCGCGACTCCGCTTTCAACGGTCTAATGATGTATGGCGTTTCGGGTATAGCAGTATTTATATACTTGTTTGCATACTACGGAATACCGAGCGAATGGCGCATTATCGTGGGTTTTGCGCTTGCCGGAGGCGCGCTTCACGGAATTGGGAATTACATTCGCATTGAAGCGCTCAAATACATTGATAGCGTTCTATATTTTCCTATCAACAAAGTGCTCGGACCGCTCATTGTTGTGATAGGCGGCATATTTATCTTAGGCGATTCGCTTACACCTCAGCAATACATTGGCATTGGGACGAGTTTCATCGTGCCTATGCTCTTGATTTCTTCAACCGAACATCATAGACAGAACAATCTGCGGCAAGGAATGAAATTCGTCGTTATTTCGACCATTTTTACTTCCGCATCTATATTGTTCACAAAACAGGCGACATCATACGAACAAGCGGTTTTGTTCGTATTTGTTATCGCCCAGATTGCCGGCTCGGCATCTTCACTGGCAATTCTCATGAAGCAAAGGGGATTCAAGTTTTCGGGCGGCCTCGCCCTAGACAGGAGAGACATGTATCTCGGTCTTATCGCGGCAGTTCTCGGAATTTTCTCGACATACACTCTTATCACGGCATTGAGTACCGGGCTCGTGAGCTTGGTCTACGTCATTCACGCGCACTACATTCTTATTCCGATTGTTCTTTCCGTGTGGTGGTATAAAGACCATATCAATCTTCGCAAAATACTCGCCATTGTCGTATCATTCCTTGCAATTGGCTTACTATATTCAGCATGAACCAGATGAAATATTTTGACGCACACATACGAACTTTGTCGCTTACAATGACGGCACCGGGGAAGTGTTGACCAATTAGTGACGAGATAGTAGACTTTCAACATGACTAAATACATAGCGTCAGACTCGATTATTGGCCTCAAAGAACTGCGAGACAATGTTGGTACTTATATTGCTGCGGTTAAGAAAGGTAAGAAATTCACCGTTTTTCGTCACTCCAAGCCTGTGTTTTCAATTGTGCCACCAGCAGAAGTGGAATACGATCTCGAGGATCTCGATGGCCCCGGCTGGAAGACGCTCGTAGATTTTACGAAGATTAAGAAAGGGGGAGTACCCATCGACGATGTGATTGCCTCCCTTGAGCGCACTCATGGACAAGGTCGATAAATTCACACGGAAGCTTCGGCACGATATTGCGGTGCGCGTACTTCAGGAGCTGAAGAATATTCGAATCGGCGAGGTCGCGCACCTAGATGTGAGAAAGCTCAAGGGCGAGGGCAATCAGTATCGCGTTCGTCTAGGAAGGGTGCGGATCAAGTTCATTCGCACCGCCTCCGGCAATGAGGTCGTCGACATAGGATTTCGTAACGAAAACACCTACTGACATGCACTATTTCGACGCACACACGCATGTGAATTTTGCCGCCTACAACGAAGACCGCGAGGAGTGCATTTTGCGGGCGAAGGATGCGGGAGTGGGGATGAATGTTGTCGGAACACAGCTTGACACCTCCACATCAGCGGTCGCGCTTGCGGAAAAATACGACAATGTGTTCGCGACTATCGGGCTTCATCCAATCCACACCTCGAGGTCATATCACGATGTGAATGAACTCGGTCCCTCCTTCGCTGAAGCTTCGAAGGGCAATGGAGGGCAGGAAGGATTTACTTCGCGCGGAGAAATTTTTGACGCGAAGGCATACGAGGCGCTCGGTCTCCGACCGCGAGTAATCGCGGTCGGAGAGTGCGGACTGGATTATTATCGTGCCGAGGCAAATACGAAAGAACTTCAGAAAAAAATATTCATCGAACAGATTGAGCTGGCGAATAAACTTGGGAAACCGCTAATGCTACATATTAGGAACGCTTACGAAGATGCGCTCGAAATAATCAAAGCTCATGCCAAAGTGAAAGGTGATGTGCATTTTTTTGCAGGCGATTGGGAAATTGCGAAGAAATTTCTTGAGCTCGGATTTACACTCTCATTTACGGGCGTTATTACATTTACGCGTGACTATAACGAGGTGATTAAAAAGGCTCCTTTGGACATGATTCTTTCTGAAACCGATGCTCCGTATGTTACCCCCGTGCCGCATCGCGGAAAGCGGAACGAACCGCTCTATGTCCAAGAAGTCGTCCGCGCCATAGCAAATATCCGAGGCGATAACCTTGAAACCGTAGCAGGACAAATGTCCAAAAACGCTCATCGCGTTTTCATGCTAGAATGAATCTTATGACATTTGAGAGATTGGCAAACAAAATTGAAACAGACAACGAAGCTGTCGGAGAGGCTGTTTGGGCGGCATTAAGAGAAATAGAAAATAAGTCGCCCGAGATAGCCCGCGAATTTCAGGCCCTTACTCCTGATCAACAGGACCTTGTTGCGGGCAGGGTTCTAGCACGACTAAATCAGTCGCAGAAAGACAATATGCGCAATATAATCCCGGGGACCATCTTGTCAGGGTTAATGTCCGGCGGCATTGCGTCCAGCTTCAGCAACAATCTGGCGGTCGCGGGTACGGTTGGTGGGATTGTCGCTATTATTGTAGCAGCGCTTGTCCCCATCATGGGCAAGCTAGGCGAGTTGAAAGCAAGGCGTTTTCTCGACACAAACAGAACCAATAGAACCACATGAACAATTTATACTCAGATGCTGATGTTATTCTGTCCGCCTTACGCGCTGGAGAAGGGCGAGAAAATACTGAGGCCCTTTTATCTCAACTGAAGAAAAAGCTAGAGGGAATGAAAACCTCCGATCCGAAGTCGTACACTTTGCTTCTGAAGCGTTTGGCGTTCGATCTGAAGGATATGAATACCATTCTCGCCCATACACAATCCGAAATCCGAGCTGTTCGCGGTGATATTGGGTGAAGGGTGAAGGAGGTTAAACCTCCACAGAACGGTCCAAACCGCCTGATGCCACATCGGCGATTCTGGGAAAAAGGCGCGCGAACTCGTAGTGGCGCGCCTTTTTCATTTCTAATGGTAAGAAATGAATATAAGATAATATCTTCGCTGAGCAATTTTTTCTGCGTAAATCTGCGAGCCACAGCAGTGGTTGCGCATCATTGACTTTTTGTCTGTTGCGCGTACGATTTGATATATGAAGATTCCGAAAGATAAGCGTATTTTTCCCGTCATCATCGAACAGGACGAGGACGGTTTTTTTGTTGCTATCAACCCGACATTTTCCGGCTGTTACAGCCAAGGCAAGACGATTGAAGAGGCGCTTGCAAATGTGCGCGAAGCAACCGAACTATGTCTCGAAGCAACGGCTCCCGCAGACATCGGAGTACCGACAAATGTGAGCGTTCATCTCATTACGGCTTAACATGTCGCGTCTTCCGCGTATCCCCGGAAAAGAAATAATTAGGAAGCTGAAGCGGGCTGGCTACACAGAAGCGCGTCAGCACGGTAGCCATGTGTGGCTTGTGCATGAAAGTCGTCCTCCGACTGGTGTTCCTCTCCATGACATCATCGGACCTGGTCTCTTGCGCCAAATTCTCCGCGAAACAAAACTCACATCGGAAGAATTCATCGAACTCTGAACTTCAGCCAGATCTACGAGCGCCTTCGCTATTGCCTATTGCCCATCGTCCGTGCTAAAGTGCCCGCTACACCTGCCCCGTTAGAAGTCCAGCTAACGCCGATTTCAGTTTGACGAGGAAGTGTTAAGCAAACCGAACAAAAAATATACTATTTATATGATGATGACTTCTACTAATGGGGTGACAGCCGAAAAATCAGCACTATTGGATGAAGAATTGGATATAACAGCGCCTATTGAAGAGGTGTCAGTAGAGCCGCGCGTATACGAAATAGGATATCACATCATTCCCGCGGTGAAAGAGGAGGACATTGAGAAAACAGTTGGAGAAATTCGCAAAGCCATTGAATCATCTCATCCAAAGGATGACCGACCTTCGGAGGGCGCTGGAAAGACTACTTTTATAGCAGAAGGAGCTCCATCTCTCATGAAACTTGCGTACCCGATGTCCGTGCGGGAAGGAGAAAAATACACAGAATATGACCGCGGTTACTTCGGGTGGATAAAATTTGAAGCGCCAGCCACAATTGTTTCTACGCTTAATGATGCGCTCAAATCAAACACAAATATTCTCCGTTTTGTCATCTGGAGAACAGTGCGAGAAGACACAAGGGCGAAAATCAAAGCGCCGACATTGCGAGAGGTGAAGCGCACAGACACCATAAAATCGACTCCGCGCCGCGCTCCGGCAGAGGAAGTTGCCGCGCCAGTTTCCGAAGAAGCCCTCGAGAAAGCACTTCAAGACATCACCCAAGAATAGTTGACAGTTTACAGTTGACAGTGAACAGTTAAATACGAATACACAAAAAACAAGTGACAAACCCTTCTGTAAACTGTAAACTGTCATCTGTAAACTGATTTATGTACATCAACAAAGTCTTACTTTTCGGAAATCTAACGCGCGACCCGGAATTAAAGTCGCTTACGACTGGAACGAATGTTGTTAACTTCGGGCTTGCGACTAATCGCGTGTACCGCGATCGAGATGGAAAGAAGCAGGAACAGACCGAGTTCCACAACATAGTCATATTCGGCAAGCAGGCGGATACTGTTGCTCAATACTTGAAGAAAGGAAGCTCTGCGTATATAGAAGGTCGCTTGCAGACGCGCAGTTGGGACGACAAGACAAGCGGAGAGAAGAAATATCGCACGGAAGTCATCGCTGAACGAGTTCAATTCGGTCCGAAAGGAAGCGGCAACTCTGGCGCAAGCGCTGCTCCAAAGGGGGAGGAGCAGGATCAGAATTCGGGCTCAAGCACTGGTGGGATTGATTATCCGAAAGATGATATAAATCCGGATGATATACCTTTTTAATAGTTAGTAGTACGTAGTTAGTAGTCAGTAGTAAAACTAAATACAAATTATGTCGAATAATATCTTGACGCAAAATGACATTCAGCACGTGGACTACAAAGACACGGAGTTGTTGAAGCAATTCATCAATCCGCACGGTGGTATGGTTAGTCGAAAGCGCTTGGGTCTGACGGCAAAACAACAGCGCTCTGTAGAAGCGGCAATAAAAGTCGCTAGGTTCATGGGACTTTTGCCGTATGTACAAAAGTAGGCAACAGGAAAGAGGCAATAGGCACACATGAAGGAATCAAGAAATCCCTCTTTTGCCTTCTGCCTAGTGCCTTTTGCCTACCTATACCCTCTCTACCCCAGTACCATCCGCCTTTGGCGGAGCTACGGGGCAGGCGTACTCTCCTTACGCGCGTTCAACATATTCTCCCGTTTCCGTATTTATCCGGATGGTGTCGCCAGTGTTGATGAACATGGGAACAGTGACTGTCGCTCCGGTTTCCAATGTTACAACTTTGTTGCCGCCCTGTGCGGTATTGCCGCGAGTGTTAGGCGGTGCCTCGGTAACTTTCAGTTCCATTTTTATAGGTATGCTTATTTTATATGGTATTTCGTCGAACAAGCGCACATCGACTTCAGTGCCAATGGTGAGAAATTTCCCGGCATCCCCCACCATATCCTCTGTAAGAGAGAATCGGTCGGAGGAATTATTAATGTCATGGAAAAACCATTCCCCCTTGCGATTGTAAATAAACTTCGCTTTCTTTGATTCAATTTCTGCCTCTTCAACCTTATCTGATACGTGGAAAGTATATTCTGTAGTCGAACCAGTCTTTAAATTCTTGAGCTTTGTCTGATTTACGGGTTTTCTCTGTTGTTTGCGGAAAACCCATGCAGAAAGCACCTCATACGGCTCTCCATCCAGAAGAATAAGTTTTTTTGGCAAGACTTCATTATATGAAAGCATTGACATCGCGACATTCTATGCAAATTCACCCGAATGTCTAGTTTTTCGGATTCTTCTAGAGTATCTTGATGAGCGCGTACTTTTCTTTTTTAAATGAGCCGAATCCTCGCTTTTGGAAGAAATCCGGATTTCCTGTAATGCAGAAGAGTTCATAAACGTCATTTTCTTTAGCGAGGGTAACGCATGTTTGTATCAGTTGTTTCGCGATGCCCTTGTGTTGGAAATCTTTCCTCACCGCTAGACTTCTGACCTCTGCAAGCCGCCTGGAGTATATTTCCAATGCACAGCACCCTACAACTTCTTCGTTTTCCGTTGCGACAAAGAAAGCCTCCGCAGGCGGAAGATGATCCTGCATAAGCTCATCTGGATACTCACTGATTAACTTAGAGATTGCGGGCATGTCTCCCGCAGATGCCTTTCTGATTTCCATATCGTGCCTCTTTCAGAATCAATTATTCCTCGGTTGCGGCAGAAGCGCTTTTCGTCATACCGCCGTCATTAAGTCCTTTGTGGATGTCTTTCAATAGCTGTTTCAGTACCGGCTTGTTTTCGCGTAAGAATGTGCGTGCGGCGTCGTATCCGCGACCGAGTTTGATTCCTTCGCCCGCCGAAGCCTTGGCGGAGGAGGGGCCAATTGCGTATGATCCTCCGCTCGACTTTTCCACAAGTCCGAGCTTCTCGCCTAGTGCGAGCGCCTCGCCCTCTTTCGAAATTCCTTCGCCATACAGCATATCAAATTCGGTTTGCCTAAAAGGCGCGGCTATTTTGTTCTTGACTATCTTTACGCGGTGCCGTCCGCCCATCGTTTCGTCTCCTTTTTTAATCTGCGCGATGCGGCGAATGTCTATCCGCACCGATGTATAAAATTTGAGAGCTTTTCCTCCGGGAGTGGTTTCAGGATTCCCGAACATGACTCCTATTTGCATCCTAATTTGGTTGATGAATATTACGATGGTTTTTGTTTTTGAAACTATCGCTGTCAATTTGCGGAGCGCCTGCGACATGAGGCGCGCCTGCTTGCCGACGTGCTGGGCTCCCATATCCCCTTCAATCTCGTCTTTCGGCGTGAGAGCGGCGACGGAGTCAATGACAATGACATCAATCTTTCCGCTTCGCACAAGCGACTCCACTATTTCTAGCGCCTGCTCGCCGGTATCCGGCTGGGAAACCAGAAGAGAATTGATATCAACACCGATTTTTTTCGCGTACTCCGGATCGAGCGCGTGTTCCGCGTCTATATATGCGCACACGCCGTTTTTCTTTTGAGCCTCGGCTACAACATGGAGCGACAGAGTGGTCTTTCCCGATGATTCCGGGCCGAAAATCTCAATAATGCGCCCTCGCGGGAGTCCTCCAATGCCAAGCGCCCAATCAATGCCAATCGAACCGGTTGAAACTGCATTTACATCCACTTTGGGCTGGTCGCCCAACTTCATTATTGCCTCGTCGCCAAACTTTGTCTTTATATCCGAGATTGCCCGCTCAATGTCTTTATCGGGTACTCCTGCCTTCCTATCCGTGGCATCGGTAGCACTTCGTGTCCCTATAGTTTTCGGAGGAGCTTTTTCTTTTTTTGTAAAACCCATAAAGATTAATATATCGTATTTAGTATATCGTATTCAGTATAATATCAAATTTGGTTCATTGCGCTACGGTGGATGTGGAGGTGGGGGACGATGTAGCCGTTAGAATTTCTATGACTGTGGTTGGTTCATATATTACTTCAACGACTTTTTCGCTGGCCCTTCCGTATTTGTCGCGCGCGCGGAGAACGATTCGATTGTATCCATCGCTCAATAAGTAAGGTTCTCCAAACGCGCCGTCCTCGGTCACTGTTACAGGTTTGCCATTCATCGTGAGCTCCGCGATGCTCTCCGCTTTACCATTGATGGTTATGAATCGTTCATGCACTACAGCGGTTCCCTGCGGAACCTCTATACGCGGTCCGAATAAACGTCCCCGGGCTTCGTAGTAAGAGTAAAAAATTACTAGTATGAAAAACAATATCAATACGGTCCTAATTATCTTGCTGTCTCGGTAGGGAAGCATAGGAGTTAGCTAGTAGCCCGTAGCTAGTATCCTGTAGCCAATCAAGCGGAAGAGACTCATACGAGTTTATTTTCTTTATCTTCTTCAGTGAGCGGCTCTGCGGTGAGTTCGTCTGCGTTGCCGTCCCCGATGATTTCGCGCGGCTTTGCTCCGTCTCCAGCTCCGATGACCCCGCGTTCTTCAAGCATGTCTACAAGCCGCGCGGCGCGCGAATACCCGATGCGAAGCTTTCTCTGCAGATATGACGTGGATGCCTTTCCCGCTTCAATCACTGCCTGCTTTGCTTCCGGATATAACTCGTCCTCCTCGACCTCTTCTCCTTTCGTAGAAGAAAAAACCACGTCAATATCGCTTGTTGCTTCGGAAAAATTAATCTCGCTTGGAAGTTGCCCCTCTCCGCCCTTTGCGACATGCGCGACTATTTTCTTAACCTCCGATTCCGAAGTGAAAGGCGCTTGTATGCGCCGCGGCTTCGACATTTCACCAGAAAGGAACAGGGTGTCTCCGGCGCCAAGAAGCTTTTCCGCTCCACCCATGTCAAGAATTGTTCGTGAGTCGACCTGGGAAGACACTTGAAGCGCGACTCGCGCTGGGATGTTCGCCTTGATAAGGCCTGTTATTACTTTTACAGACGGTCGTTGAGTCGAAAGAATCAAATGAATTCCCACGGCGCGGCTCATCTGCGCGAGGCGCACAATCCCGCTTTCAAGTTCGCGCGGGTACGCGGACATCATATCCGCCAGTTCATCGATTATGACAACGATATACGGCATCGCTTCCGGTAACGGCTCTTCTTTTTCTTCCGAGGCTGGAAACTTTAGAGCTTTTGCGACGACGTTTTCATGATAAGAGGCAATATCTCTCACTGCCTCTGTCTCTAGAATGTTGTATCGTCTTTCCATTTCTTTGGAAAGCCATTTTACGGCAAGGATAGCTTTTTTTGCATCTGTAATAACGGGTGTGAGAAGGTGGGGAATAGTATTGTATGTTGTCAGCTCAACTCGTTTTGGGTCTATCATTATGAAGCGCAGACGTTCCGGTCCGCATCTATACAGAAGACTGACGATAAAATTGTGGATAGTCACGCTTTTTCCCGCTCCTGTCGCGCCAGCGACAAGAATATGCGGCATGCGTGCAAGGTCGGCAAAGTGCGGATGTCCTGTAATGGACCTTCCGAGGGCAACCAAAAGAGGCTTGTCCGATTGTAAGAAAGCAGGGTCGGACAAAAGCGGAGCGAGCCCCAATGTTGTCCTTGAGATGTTTGGTATCTCAACTCCGACCAAGGACTTTCCCGGAATAGGGGCCTCAATGCGGAGCGGAGAAGCAGCAAGCGCGAGTTCCAAATTACTTTGCAACGCGACAATTTTAGAGAGCCGTACTCCCTCGGCTGGTTTCATTGCATAGCGAGTTACCGTTGGGCCGATTGATGCCTCGTCCATCTCGACCTGTATGCCAAAGTTCTGCAATGTCCGCTTAATTATGTTCATGTTTGCTCTAACATCGCCAACTTCTGGCTTCCCTTTATTTTTGCTTAGAAGGGAAATCGGAGGTGGTACATAAGCGCTTCCAGTCGCGGTTATAATGGGGAATCCGTCTGACATGACATCACTTTTCTGAAACATCTTTGTTATGTCCGATATCTTAGATCGGGACTTCGTGTCTTCAGGAGAATTAGCAGGAGCGGCATGACCTTCTTCTGCCACCGGTTCAGTATCTTCTTGCGGCAATCCTACAACGGCAACTTCATCTTCATCCTCCCTAGGTTTTCGCATTACGGCCAGTTGTTCGCGGAGCGAAGTAAGGACTAAGCCAATATGAATATCAAACGCAACGATTAGCGATGCGATGATGAACGCTACAAGAAATAGTGCCGTGGCGGTTGTTTCAAATGCGCTGACCATCGGTTCCGATACCCATTTACCAAGTATGCCTCCATCTCCCGGGAACCACAGATTTATTAATCCGAGACCTGAAAGCAGAAAAACAAACATACTTGCCATCTGAGCGATTCCGAAACGTTTTTCAAAAGATTGGAAGATGAGTACCGCGAGAAGGACTAATGAGAGAGGAAGAAGAAGGTACCCAATGCCTAGGAGCAATGAAAGGTATTTATAAAGCGCGTTGCCGACTATGCCACCGACTCCGAAACGGGCAAGAATTAGAAATAAAGCAAGGGCGACAAAAAAGATAGCGGACACCCCGCGAATGGCCTCGCTACTTACGCTTCGCGAACTCCGGTAATCTTGTTCTTCGTCTGATTTGCTCCCCTTGCCTTTGTCATTCCGATTTTTACGACCCATATTGGCATCATAACACGGACAATGTTGCTGAGTACGGCCACCGCCGACTAACGCAGACTTCACGCAGACAACGCGGAAGACATGCCAATTGTATTTCTTTCTGCGTACTTCTGCGCTTGTTCCGCGTTGTTCGGCGGGCCACAGCAGTGGCCATTGCATCTGTCCATGTCCTATATATAATGTAATGACCAATAAAGACTATTAGACTATTTAGAGACATCAGCACTTGTCATTATGGACGATTTAAGAGACATAAAAAAAGCCGACTCACTTTCACGATTGCTTGATAACCATATAGTACGAACAAACCCATTTGGGAGGAACTCCTCGGGTGAGAAATCTTACAGTCGCGCCGAGCGACTCGTAGCCGCCCTACATCTTATAACATCACATGTAGAGGAAAATGAGCCAATAAGGAAAGCTATCAGAGCTACCTCCATCGAACTGTTATCGAACATCCTATCTTTGCGGGATGGAATGCGCAATTTACAATCCTATCAGATGCACCGTGTACAAGCGACTATTAGGAAGCTGATTTCTTTTGTGCGCATGCTCGCGGTCTCCGGGCTCACATCAATCCAGAACACTGATGTAATCGTGGATGCTATTGATGAGCTTGGGAATTTCCTACACTTGTCTCAACGTACTCCGCTTTCCGAAAGCATTGTTTTCTCACGAGATGACCTCTTGAGCGGGACGTTGTCTGGAGAGAGGCGAACGAGTCCGACTATAAGGGACAGACGACTGCCAGCCGAAGCTCAAAAGGACATAGGGATGTCCTTGAGTGTGGGAGATAGGAATACAAAGGACATTGTGAAGGACACCAATGACCAAATATCTAGGACAAGTAATATGACTACGCGAAGAAGTGAGATATTGGCAGTTCTACGTTCAGTGGCAGATGCTGGAATTCGAGACGTAGCCTCCAGTTTGCCAGAGTACAGCGAAAAGATGATTCAGCGCGAGCTTGCGTACCTGGTTGCGGGAGGACAAGTAAAAAAGACAGGTCTTAAACGCTGGAGCAGGTACTCTATTGCCAATAGCGTATAGACACCAGTATATGGAATGAAATACCCAAGATCTCACCTTGGATACCCTCAAGGTGAGATCTTGGGTATTTGCGACACCTATTTTGAGTATATTTTATGGCACGAAAGGGCGATTTTGTCATCTATTATTTTGTTGACTCTGGCGAAGTAATGCAATAATATGGCTTTGTAACTCGCATATATTAAATGGGCTGATTTTAGGCCTTTTTGTTGTTGCGAGTTATCCCCACAATGGGGCTTGGCTTTGTAGTGATGCGCGCTACTCCTGATATATAATTGCGTGGATGCCACTCGAAATTTCTGGGGTGCATCACGCGGAAGGAGTGCCACGGTGCGCGCTCTGTGTGGTTCGTTGATAATTAAATAAGGATTCAAAACTGGCCAGCGGGCAGAATTATAGTTTCTGCAAACGCAGGATCAGACGCTTTCTTCATTTCAGAGAAATAAATTACGCGCGTTCTTAATATGTGCTTAGTTCGCAAAAAGTACGCGCGCGCAAAAAATACTAAATGATAGTACATCGTCCGGATACGATCGCATGACAGAAAAACCGAATTACTTCTTGGTGCTAACTCCGCTGTGTGCACGCGCTTAAAAATGCGAGTACCAGGGACTAGCAAAATTATTGGCGAGCGAAGCCAGTTCACACGCTACTCGCGTGTGTCGGGCGAAACGCAAGTCGATATAGATTATTAGATTTGTCTTCGGTTATTAGTTAGTAATTACTAAGGAGGTACAAATATACGCGTACGAAATTCTTGTCGAAGGAGTTTATGCGCGGTCCCTCTCCAATTTTGGAAAATAGAAATTTCTATTTCTCAAAATTGGGGAGGGATGAAAAGGTCAATATTAAAAATATGAGTAAATCATTAGCAACACACAAAGTTGCGGCAGTACTCATTGGCTTGGGCTTAGTTCTCGCGTTCTCGTTCTCATTTGCCACAACGGCAAAGGCGGACGCGCTCTCGGATCTTCAAGCGCAAGTCACTGCACTGCTCGCACAAATCGCAGCCCTGCAGGGCGGTAGCGCAACAGGCGCATCGTCCGGCGGAGCATGCTTCACCTTCACCACTACTGCAACCGTCGGAAGCACAGGCGGTGAAGTAATGGAAATTCAGAAATTCCTTAACAGTCACGGAGCGCAAGTTGCGGCATCAGGCGCAGGTTCTCCTGGAAACGAGTCAAGCTACTTTGGCGGACTCACCAAGGCAGCTGTAGCGAAGTTCCAGGCGGCAAACGGCGTCTCGCCAGCGGCTGGTTACTGGGGTCCTCTAACGCGAGCAAAGGCGAATAGCCTTTGCGCTGGTAGCGCGGGCGGGACAACAGGTGGAACAACTGGCGGCACTGCAGGAGGAACAGTGACCCCGACGGGTCCTGGTCTCTCCGTATCAGCGGCCGCTCAACCGGCGAACTCTCTTGCTCCGCAAAGCGCAACGCGAGTTCCGTTCACTACATTCACTCTCGCCAACAACACTGGCGCGGCGGTGACTGTAAACGGCGTCACGGTACAACGAGCAGGTCTTGGAGTTGACGCGGTCTTCTCCGGAGTCGTCTTGGTTGACGATCAAGGTCTCCAAGTCGGCATCGCAAAGACTCTGAACTCCAACCACCAGGCGACTGTCGGCGACACGTTCACGTTGAACGCGGGCCAGTCAAAGACCCTCACGGTTTCCGGCAACATGGCGGCATCGCTCGCCAGTTACTCCGGACAGATTGTTTCGCTCTCTGTCGTAGGCGTGAACACGTCAGTTCCGGTCAACGGCTCGCTCCCGATAACGGGCGCGCAGCAGACCATCAACAACACGCTCACAATCGGTTCTGTTACGCCGTCTATTTCTTCGCTTGACCCGAGTGCCGCGCAGACAAAGAATATCGGCGACACAGGCATCAAATTCTCTGGCGTTCGCCTCACGGCGAACTCAGCTGAGGATGTGAAGCTTTTCTCCGTCAGATGGCGCTTGAACGGCACGGTTTCAGCCAACGACCTCGCGAACATCACGACGGTTGTAAGCGGAACTAGCTACCAGACGGCGGTTTCTTCCGATGGACGCTACTTCACGGCGGTCTTCCCGGGCGGTATCCTCATCACAAAGGGTAATGCCGTAGACGTAACCATTCAAGGTGACGTTACAGGAACAAACGCTTCAGGTCGTACTGTGCAGTTTGACTTAGACAAGACATCCGATGTCTACTTTGTCGGCCAGCTCTTCGGCTACGGCGTGGGTCTCTCAGCCGTAAGTACTGGTACCGCGGCAAGCACGGGAACGTCTCTCATCACGACAGTTCAGCCGTGGTTTGACGGTTCCGTCTTCACAATCACTGGCGCTTCGGTAACAACTATCGCCAAGGCAACGACAGTTCCGGCGCAGAATATCCCAGTCAACGTTGCGAACCAGCCACTCGGCGGTTACGTTACTGACTTCAGCGGAGAACCTGTCTCGATTCAGTCATCGGTGTTTACCATCTCAACGTCTTCTGGACAGACTGGCTACATCACGAACGTTTCCATCTACGATGAGAACGGCGTCGTAGTCGCGGGTCCGGTTGATGCTTCAGGTGTCGGCGGCACGCTTACTTTCACGGACACGATTACGTATCCGCTCGGCAAGCACACCTACACATTGAAGGGTAAGCTTCCTTCTACCTACACAAACGGTGGAACAATCCAGCTTTCTACGAACCCGTCCACCGGTTGGACGAGCGTTACCGGCCAAACGACCGGCAACACCGTAACTCTATCCACGGGCAACTTCACGATGAACACGATGACCGTGCGCGCGGCCGCGCTCACATTCGGTCTCTCCACATCGCCGAGCGCTCAGACGATAGTTGCGGGCGGACAAAGCGTTCTCTTCGCGAACCTCCAGCTTGACGCATCGCAGTCGGGCGAGGATGTGCGCATCAACTCGGTTCCTCTTCACGTTGACCAGGCATTCGTTGCCTCGGGAAGCGCGGTTACGAACCTGACAACTTGTCAGATTAACGACGCGGGAGGAAACGTGCTCAACTACGGCTCAAACGTCGTCAATTCGCTAACAGCGGACGCTACGACGACCATAGCCACGACAAACACCAAGACCTTCTCGTTCAACAATTCGTTGACGATTCCGAAAGGCACTGTCGTATCGCTTGCTCTTAAGTGCAATGTGGGTAGTTCGGCTACGGCCAACGACTCGTACCGCTTCAAGACATTCGGCGGCGGAAGTGGCGACACGCTGACCTTTACGGGCGTAACATCTGGCAACTCCACAAGCGCGACGATTACGTCTTCGCAGGCGGGACGCCAGACAATTGCGGCCGCAGGAACAGTATCTGTTGCGGCTGACTCGTCCTCTCCGTCCTACGCGATAGGCGCTGGCGGAGCGACAGGCCAGACAATAGCTGTTGCCAAGTTCCGTCCGTCCAACGAAGCTGTTAACCTGACGAAAGTCGGTTTGACGCTCGGCGGAACCGGCGCTTCATACTCCGGCCCATCAGGCGCTCAAGACCTCGTCAATGTCTACATCTACAACGGCTCAACGTTAGTCGGTACCGCGACCTTCACGGGTAACGCGACTACCGCCACGTCTACGCTTTTGTCCACTGTAAACTTGCCGAAGGATGTCGACACCAAGCTCACCATCAAGGCTGACCTTGCTGATATCGGCACTTCGCAGCCCGGCAATCAGGGCGACCTGGTCAAGGTCGATGTTCTCGACTTTGAAGGTTCAGGGGCTCAATCCGGGGCTACGATTCAGGGAGGTGCGGCGGGCGGTCTGACATCTACAACCGGTATACGCTTGCTCAACACTTACCCAACAGTCGGCCAGCCAGCATTGCCTTCAACCGGCTCTGGCAGTGCCGCGGCAGGCAAGCTCATCCGCTTCTCGGTCAAGGCTAACGATGCGGGAGACGTAGGCATTGCCCGCGTTACCTTCACGGTTGCCACGACATCGGGAGTGACGATTGCGGGCCTCGGTCTCTACGGCTACACGGATTCCGCCTTCTCAACGCCGATTTCCGGACAAGGCGCTAGCGGTCTCATCGGCACGACTATCACGGCGACTTCTACTTCGGACGTGCGGTTCGGAGCGTCTTCGCCGACAGCCCCTGTCGAAGTTCCCGCGGGACAGACTTACTACTTCGAGCTTCGCGGCTCTGTAGGAGGTCTGACGACTGGCTCTTCAATCACCACGACTCTGTTGGGTGATTCGGCCTACTCGACTCTTGCGGCCACATCTTCACTCAGTGCCAACTTCGTTTGGTCTCCAAACGCGACGACGACTTCAAACGCCACGCATGCGGACTGGACAAGCGGCTACAGTGTGATAGGTTTGCCTTCAGGCGGCCTCATCCAGACTGTTTCCTACTAGTTCTGGTGACACCACGTTCATGGCGACAACATGAACAGCCCCGCTCCAAGTCTGTTGGCTTAGAACGGGCAAGCAAAGCCCCCCTCCTTCGGAGGGGGGCTTTTGCGTTTCCGCATTTCCGAGGTGACTCCTTCGCATGTGGAAGGTGTCTCCTCGGAAAACTTCTGCCTAGGGGTCTCTTCTCAGGAATTGGCAACTTCCGGGCCTTTGCATTTCTGAGGTGAGACCTTGGGAATTTTTAAGGTCTCTCCTCGAGAAATGATTCAGAGTTTTGCTTTAGCATAAAATACGCGGTATGCTTTCATCATGCAAAAAAATCAAACTATCGGTATCGCGTTAATTATCCTACTTATTGGCGTGGGATACTTCTTTACTATAGGCAAGATACAATATTCAAATAAGTCACAAAACGTAGTTGCTACATCATCTTCCGCCGCAACTACCACTATGGATATTGATGGCAGCACAGTGAGCGTTAGCGGAACTGGAGAATATACGGTCAAGGAAATACCTATAACAAACAATGCCTTAAAGGCTCCCGATTTCAACGCGCCTCTAGTTTTTTCTTCCTCGACTAATTTCACCGAAGAGCAAAAATCCGCTCTGCGGGCGAAAGCGGCCGGCCTGCGCGCGCAATTGGCGAAAGACCCCTTAAACTACACCGCGTGGCTCGCCCTAGGAAGCACCCATAAGACAGCCGGGGACTACGCGCAAGCTGAAAAAATATGGAGATATGTTTCATCGCAATGGCCGACCGACGCCACTGTTCTCGGTAATTTGGGCGATTTATACATGAATTTTATAAAGGACTATCCGAAGGCAGACGCGAGTTATCTTGGCGCTATACGGAATAACCCTCGCCAAACGAATGCGTACAGAAGCTTGTTCTCCCTATATTCCGGCGTGTACACGACGCATGCCTACGCGGCGGAGGATATCCTGAAAAAAGGCATAAAAAACAACCCGGAAGCGCTTGATTTGTACGTCTTGCTCGCGCGCCACTATCGCGACCTTGGACGAACGGCAGAGGCAAAAGCCGAGTACGACATGGCTATCGTAATAGCAAAAGGACAGACAAACGCCGGAGCCGCCGATATTCTCGCTGACATCACAGACGAACAAGCCGATATCAAGTGAGCCAGCGGAAAATACTCAAGGTCTCTCCTCGGGTTTTTTGAGTGAGGTGAGTCCTTGAGTATTTTCCGCAGTTTGCCTTGACGCGGACACTTATGTACGTATACTTTGCTGACCATCGCTCCTGATGGGTTGTCTGAGCGTCTCTTGATGCTCTACATACTTCTCCGCCGGAAGGCGGAAGGGGCGGTGTACCGAAAATTGTATGCACTACTTCGGAAGAACCTTGAAAACTAAATAGACAATTGTACGCCCGACACACGCAGTGCGTGTGAACGGGCAAGCATAACCAAAAATTGGTAAGTAAATAGCACACAAATAAGCAAGCAAGTTAGAAAATAGAAACCCAAAACATTTGCTAGGAGCGAGTGCTTGGGTACAACAGTAAGGAACAAAAGGAATATCCATTCTTTTGTTTCGTCCATCCTAAAATAGAGTTTGAGACTCAAATTCTTTACTTAGAGTTTGATCCTAGCTCAGGGTGAACGCTGGCGGCATGGATAAGGCATGCAAGTCACGGGGACCGCAAGGTAACCGGCAGACGAGGTAGTAACACGTAGGAACGCACCCCGAAGTCTGGTATAGCTCGCCGAAAGGCGGGGTAATCCCAGATAGTCCCGCAAGGGTAAAGGAGCAATTCGCTTTGGGAGCGGCCTGCGTTGTATCAGCTAGTTGGTGAGGTAATGGCTCACCAAGGCTATGACGCATAGGGGACCTGAGAGGGTGACCCCCACCGATGGAATTGAGATACGGTCCATACTCCTACGGGAGGCTGCAGTCGAGAATTTTCGGCAATGGGCGAAAGCCTGACCGAGCGATGCCGCGTGGTGGATGAAGCGCTTCGGCGCGTAAACACCTTTTATGAGGGAGAAAGCTGTTCGCATCACACAGTGTGTGACGCGGAGATACGAATTAGGAGGTACGAGTTAGGAGAGCAAATGCATGTGCATTCTTTTTCTTATCTCTTATTTCTTATCTCTTATATCCGCATCGCGCTCCGCGCGATGCGAGCAGATTGATGTCACCTCATGAATAAGGGGCTCCTAACTCTGTGCCAGCAGGAGCGGTAATACAGAGGCCCCAAGCGTTA